>LXNI01000032.1_pt1 | contig 136252 bp, 115 predicted proteins | sample 809091 | NCBI WGS metagenome assembly LXNI01 (sample SAMN04870527, study PRJNA318959) | sponge metagenome | biome: 01000161; feature: marine sponge reef; material: water | host: Sarcotragus foetidus | place: Greece: Milos, Mediterranean Sea | collected 2013-05-29 | depth 5-7 m
CTGGCGGCGCACGAAGCGGCGGCCGGAGAGGCGCTGACCGACGATGCCGCGGTTGCCGAAGCGGCCGGCCTCCCCGCGGTCATGAGCCCGGGATCGGAGGACAATTTCAAGATCACTACCGCCGGGGACCTGGCGCGGGCCGACCGAATGGCGCGGGCCTCGGCCGGTCCGCGGATCACGGTCGTCGGCCATGGATTCGACGTTCACCGCTTCGGCCCCGGCGACCATATCGTCCTGTGCGGCGTCCGGATCGGGCACTCTCACGGGCTCGTGGGCCATTCGGATGCCGACGCGGCCCTGCACGCCCTGACCGACGCCATCCTGGGCGCGATCGGCGAAGGCGATATCGGGCAGCATTTTCCCGACAGCGATCCGCAATGGCGCGGCGCGGCCTCGGACCGGTTCCTGCGCCATGCGCTCGACCTGGTCGCCGGCGCAGACGGCCGGCTCATCAATCTCGACCTCACCATCATCTGCGAACGGCCGAGACTGGCGCCGCACTACGACGCCATGAAGCAGAACCTCTGCGATCTGACCGGCTTGCCGCCGGCGCGCATCGGCCTCAAGGCGACGACGACCGAGAAACTGGGCTTCACCGGCCGCGGCGAAGGCATCGCGGCCCAGGCGGCAGTCTCCATCGACCTGCCGGATACGGTGTGACGTGGCGGCGTCGCGACCGGTGGGTTTCGCCGGCTGGCTGGCGGTATGGTTCGGCGCCGGCCTGTCGCCAATCGCGCCAGGAACCGCCGGTTCGCTGGCTGCCCTGCCCTTCGGCGCAGCAATCCTGTGGGCCGGCAGCGCATCGGGCTGGCTATGGCTCGGCGTGGCGACGCTACTCCTGTTGCCGCTGGGCGCCTGGGCAGCGGCGGCCTACGACCGGCAGGCAGGCGGGCATGACAGCGCCGCGATCGTCGTCGACGAGGTCGCCGGCCAGTGGATCGCCCTGCTGCCGGCCGCCCCGATTTCGGTTTCGGGGAACGGCTGGTGGCACTATGTGCTGGCGTTCGGCCTGTTCCGGCTGTTCGATATCGCCAAACCCTGGCCGATCGGATGGATCGACCGGCGGGTCGGCGGCGGCTGGGGCGTGATGGCCGACGATATCGCGGCCGGCCTCTATGCCGGGGCGCTGACCTGGCTGGCCATCCGGCTGGAGCCGAACCTGTGAAACAGAAGGAACCGCCAATCGATACGGTACAGCTGTTGCAAGCAGCGCGGGCCGCCGGGCTGACTCTCGCCACCGCCGAATCCTGCACCGGTGGGATGGTCGCCGCTGCGCTGACCGAGATCGCCGGTTCGTCCGACGTGTTCGAGCGCGGTTTCGTGACCTATTCCAACGAGGCCAAGGCGGAACTGCTCGGCGTCGACCCGGTGCTCACCGGGCCGGGCGGCCCCGGCGCGGTCAGCGAACCGGTTGCGCGGGCTATGGCCGCAGGGGCGCTACGCCGGTCCCGTGCGGACATCGCCGTATCGGTCACCGGGATCGCCGGTCCCGGCGGCGGCTCGGCCGACAAGCCGGTCGGTCTGGTGCATTTCGGCTGGTCGGTGCGGGACGGCGCCGGCGGCGCGGACCGGCGGATTTTCCCCGGCGACCGGGCGACCGTCCGCACAGCGGCAACGCAGCACGCTCTCGCTCTGCTGGTTCGGGCGGTCGAAGGGGTGGTCGAAGACCCGGCCGGCGGGCGGGACCGATGAGCGCGAGCCCGACTGCAACCCGGACGCCGAAACCGATCGCCGGCCGCGATCTGCTGATCGCCGTCGGCGTCGCCGTCCTGGTCTATGCCTTCGCGATACAGTTCGTGCCGCTGCTCAAGTCCGAACCGGTCACCGGTTCCGGCAAGCAGCTCGTCCTGATCGGCTATCTGGCGGCCAACCTGGCCGCGTTCGGCGCCGCGATCTCGGCGCTCCTGCTGCGCGATACCGGGTATTCCTGGAAGGATCTCGGCGTCCTGCCGGCGGACGACCGCTGGAAACGTCTGGCCGTAATGCTGGGACTGGCGGCGACGCCGCTGGTCTTCGCCTTCGGCCTGTTCCTGCGCCGGGCTTTCGATCTCGACCCGCCGGGAGTCGATCTTATCGCGCCGGCCGGATTTTCCTGGGTCGCAGCCGCCACGATCGTTCTCTACGGCGGGATTCTCGTGCCCTTGTTCGAAGAGTTGTTCTTCCGCGGCCTGGTCTATTCCTGGCTGCGCAACCGTCTGGCGGCGGCGAGCGCCATTCCGCTCAGTGCGCTGGCCTTCGCGGTCCTGCATCTGCGGGTCGACGTCATGATCGCCGCCTTCGCGATGGGCTGCCTCCTGGCATGGCTCTTCGAGAAGTCGCGCTCGATACTGCCCTGCATCCTGCTGCACCAGACCTTCAACACGGCGCAACTGGTCTTCGTCTACGGCGCCGTCGCGCTCGCGCCGGACCGCAGCGGGCTCGGCTAGCCCGGAATTTCCGCCCCGGTCGCAGCCTGTGTCGAGTCGGACGCCGGTTCTTCGGTCCCGGCCTGTTCGCCGTACAGCTTGCGGGCGCGGGCTTCGAAAGCAGAAACCATCTTGCGTACGGCTTCGTTGAACAGGGCGCCGATAAGCCGTTGCAGCAGGCGGGACTTGAACTCGAAATCGAGAAAGAACTCGATTTCGCAGCCGTCAGGATGCGGCGCGAATTTCCAGTGGTTTTCCAGATAGCGGAACGGACCCTCGGTATAGGTCACGTCGATGCGGCCCGGCCGGTCGAGGGTAATCCGGGACGAGTAGCGCTCGCGGATCATCTTGAAGCCGACCAGCAAATCCGCAACGATCATTGTCTCCGACCGGCGCCGGATGCGCGCGCCCATGACCCAGGGCAGGAATTCCGGATAGCGCTTTACGTCGGCAACCAGATCGAACATCTGATCCGGCGCGTAAGGCAGGACCGCGACCTGCCGGTGTTTCGGCATGGCGTTAGCCGCCCGCTGTATCGTCCGCCGGCCCGCGAGCCGGCCCGCGTGCCGGTTCGGCGGCTGCCCGCGCAGCCTTCAGGCGGGCGAAGTCGTCGCCGGCGTGATAGGAGCTGCGGGTGAGCGGCGACGCGGAGACCATCAGGAAGCCCTTGCCGTAGGCCATTTTCTCGTAGGCCCGGAACTCGTCGGGATGGACGAAACGGTCGACGGGCGCATGCTTGCGCGTCGGCTGCAGATATTGGCCGACGGTGAGAAAATCGACATCGGCCGAACGCAGGTCGTCCATGACCTGGTAGACCTCTTCCTTCGTCTCGCCCAGGCCGACCATCAGGCCGGACTTGGTGAAGATCGCGGGATCGGTCTCCTTGACCTGCTGGAGCAGGCGCAGCGACACGAAATAGCGCGCGCCGGGGCGGATGGCGGGATAGAGACGCGGCACCGTCTCGAGATTGTGGTTGAATACATCGGGCCGCGCCCGGGCGACCTTTTCGACCGCGCCCGGCTTGTGCAGGAAATCCGGCGTCAGGATCTCGACGGTCGTCTGCGGCGCGCGCCGGCGGATCGCGTTGACCGTTTCGGCGAAATGGTCGGCGCCGCCGTCGGGCAGGTCGTCCCGGTCGACCGACGTAACCACGATATGCTCGAGGCCCAGCCGCGCCGTCGCCAGGCCGACATTGTCCGGCTCGTGGGGGTCCAGCAGGTCCGGCAGGCCGGTCTCGACGTTGCAGAAGGCGCAGGCCCGGGTGCAGACGCTGCCCAGGATCATGAAGGTGGCGTGCTTCTTGGTCCAGCACTCGCCGATATTGGGGCAGGCTGCCTCTTCGCACACGGTCGCGAGATTATGGTCCCGGACCAGCTTCCGGGTGGCGTTGAAAGCGTCTCCCGCCGGCGCCCTGACGCGAATCCATTCCGGCTTGCGCCGGATCGGGGCGTCCGGCCGGTGCGCCTTTTCGGGATGCCGGGGCTTGGGCCGGTTCCCGGCGGAATCGGCAGCGGAAGCAGCAGCGGATTCGGAAATCGCCATGCTCTGGAGATGCCCTCCCGCCCCTCGCCGTTCAAGGCGCGATTGCGCGCGGGACGCACCGCGTTCGGGCCGGCCGGGCTGGCGGGAAAAGACCGGTCAGCCGATCACACGGTCGGCGCGGAAATTCGCGGCATAGCTCTTGGGCTGTACTCTCCGCTCGCGCGGTTCACGGATCTGGTAGTCGATGCCCTTGCGCTTGCAGAAGGCGATCGCTTCTTCGCGGGTCCCGAAACCCATCCTCACCTGCTGGGCGGTATCGGACGATGTCGTCCATCCGGTCACCGGATCCTGCTTCATGGGCGCCTGTGGCTCGTATTCCACGATCCAACTCTTCGCGTTGCCGCGCCCGGATTGCATGGCGGTCTTGGACGGGCGGTAGATGCGCGCGCGCATGGTTCGGTTCCGATTTCTGATCGTTCCTGCCTGGATACTTCTGACTGGTCGGGGCGGACGGATTCGAACCGCCGGCTTCCTGCTCCCAAAGCAGGTGCTCTACCTGGCTGAGCTACGCCCCGCTGCCTGCCTGCCGATAGCCGAACCGGCGGCGCCCGGCAAGCGCTTGTCGCATCCATGATGGTGTGTCGCCGATCCTGTGTTATCAAGGCGCAACCTTCACTGCCGGGTCCGGCGGTCGCTCTCTAGACGCAGGAAATCCTTATGTCCCGTCGCACCGGTCACCTCACCGACGCGCTCCATGCCTACATGTTGCGCTGGGGAGTCGACGAACCCGCCGCGGTCAGGGCGCTGCGCGAAGACACCCACAAACTGGCTCAGGACGGCATGCAGAGCTCGCCGGAACAGGTCCAGTTCATGGCGCTGCTCGCCGGCGCGATCGGCGCCCGCCAATTTCTCGAAGTCGGCACTTTCACCGGCTATACCAGCCTGCGCATGGCGATGGCGCTGCCCGAGGGTGGCCGGGTCGTGGCCTGCGACATCACCGACGAATTCGTCGAGGCGGCCGGCCGCACACACTGGCGCGAATCCGGTATGGAGGACCGCATCGACCTGCGCATCGGGCCGGCGCTGGAAACGCTCGAGACGCTGCTGGACAATCCCGGTCCAGACAGTTTCGATATGGCGTTCATCGACGCCAACAAGAAGGATTACCCGGCGTATTTCGGCTTTTGCGCAAAACTCGTCCGGCCCAACGGCCTGATCCTGCTCGATAATGTCTTCTGGGGCGGCCGGGTCGCCGACCCGGATGAAGCGGAAAAATCGACGGTCGCAATCCGGAAGGCGACGCGCCAGGCCTATGAACGGGACGACTTCGAGGTTTCCATGCTGCCGGTCGGCGACGGCGTGCTGATGGCGCGCCGCCTGCGTTGACCGCCCTTCGATACGCCGCCTCCGGCGGCTACTCAGGGTGAGGGCGAGAGTGGCGATGAGTGTGACGCGTCACAATTTTCCCTCATCCCGAGTAGGCCCCGCAGGGGCCGTATCGAGGGGCGCACTTCGGCACTCCCGGATAAAAATTGCTTTGTTACAAGGGCGTAGGGGAGGGTTTTAAACCCTCCCTTACAAGGTTCTTGGCGGCTGAATAAGTCCCGTTATTCGTTCAATCCGCCTCGTCGCACACCGAGTCGATCCAGGCCTCAGGCGGCCGCCGGCCGCGGGAATGGCTCCACGTCACCGCTCGCAGGACGGCCTGGGCTTTGGCGTCGATCGGGCGCTTCGCCTCCAGCCCGTTCAGGACCCCCCACACCCGGGTCCAGCAGCGCGCTGTCGCCCAGGGGTTGTAGCCGCCGCCGCCCGTCACGAGCAGACGCGGACTCAGCGTCATGGCCGCGCCGGCCAGTCGGGCATGGCTGGCGTTCGTGAGCGCCAGCCCGCTCATCGGATCGGCCTCCAGCGCATCGGCGCCGCATTGCAGGACGAGAAGTTGTGGGTCGAAGGCCCGGACCGCCGACAAAATCTCCGAATTCATCAACGATTCGAAACTCTTGTCGTCGAACCCTGGAGCAACCGGATGGTTATGGACATGCCTTGACGGATCGTCGGCATTGCCGGTTCGCGGCCATCGGCCGGCCTCGTGGACGGACAGGGTCAACACCCTCCGATCATCGGCTAGGGCGGTTTCGACGCCGTCGCAATGATGGGCGTCGATATCCAGATAGGCAACCCGCGTTGCGCCCTTGTCGAGGGCGGAAAGGATGCCGAGCACCGGATCGTTGAAGAAGCAGAAGCCGCTCGCCCGGTCCTTCAGTCCGTGATGGGTGCCGCCGGCCGGGCTGAAGACGATGCCGCCCTTTTTCAGAAGTTCGATGGCGTGAAGCGTCGCCCCGGCCGCCGTCGCCGGGCGCCGGAAGACTTCGCCGAACACCGGATTTCCGTTGACGCCGAGATTGAAGCGCGTGCGCTGCTCCGGCGTCACCGTCCGGTCGCGCTCGCACTGCTGCACGGCCGCGACATAATCGGGATCGTGAAACCGGATGAGCTGCTCGACCGTGGCGACCGGACTGTCGACATATTGCGCGTCCGGCAGCCAGCCGAGCGCGCGGCACAGGTCGACGGCGAGCGAGACCCGCGGGATCGCCAGCGGATGTTTCCCGCCGTAGCGCGACCGCCGGTAAATCTCGCTGCCGATGAAGCGGGGTTTGGGCATGACAACACAGAAATAGCGCGGCGCAGCGACCGATCCAACATGGGCCGCTTGCATCGGTGCGCCGCCTGTCCTAGTCCTGTCGTATCACTTGGGGGAGCCCTAGCGACGGCTGAGAGGTTCCTCGCGCAGTCCGCCTGACGGACCGTGCGACGAACGACCCCTGGAACCTGACCCGGTTCGCACCGGCGTAGGGAACAGTGACATGGCCGAGAGCCGGAAAAACCCTTCCCCCACTGCCAGCGCGTCTGGCGACCCCTTTGCGCCGGAAGACGAGGCCGGCGCGCTTGAACGCGCCGCCCGCGTCGGCGTCATCCTGATCGGCGTCGTCGCCTTCTGGTACGCCGCGATCCTGTTGACCGGCGCGCCGGAATTCATCTTGCCGCCGCCCGATGCAGTGCTGGCCTCGCTGATCGACGATGCCGGCCTGCTTGCCGAAAACGCGTTGACCACGATCAGCGAAATCCTGCTCGGGATGCTGTTCGGCATCACCGTCGGCTGTGCGACCGCCTTGACGATGGCGGCGAGCGCCCCGGTGCGGCGCTGGATGCTGCCGGTGCTGGTCGCCAGCCAGGCAGTGCCGGTTTACGCGCTCGCGCCGGTATTGGTGCTGTGGTTCGGCTTCGGCATCTGGCCCAAGGTCATGATGGCGACGCTGATCATCTACTTCCCGGTCACAGCCGCGTTTTTCGACGGGCTGCGCCAGGCCGACCGCCAATGGATCAATCTGGCGCGCTCGATGGGCGCGTCGCGCCGCGATGTCTTGCGGCTGATCCGCCTGCCGGCGGCGCTGCCGTCCCTGGCATCCGGCATCCGCATTGCCGCGGCGACCGCGCCGATCGGCGCCATCGTCGGCGAATGGATCGGCGCCAGCGCCGGGCTCGCCCATGTCATGAACCAGTCCAAGGCCCAGGCCGAGGAGCCGAGGATGTTCGCCGCGCTGGTCGCGATCGCCGTCATCGCGGTCTGCCTGTATTTCACCGTCGACCGGCTGTTGCGCCTGGCCGTGCCCTGGCGCGTCGAAACCACCTGAAGATCGAGGTAAAGCAATGACATTTCAGACATTTACTCGCCGGTTCCGGATCCTCTCTCTGGCCGGCGCCATCTTCGCCGCCGCCTCCACCGGGGCCGCAGCCGCCGACAAGTTCACGGTCCTGCTGGACTGGTTCGTCAATCCGGATCACGGCCCGCTGTTCGTGGCGCAGGAACGCGGATATTTCAGGGACGCCGGGCTCGACGTCACGCTGATCGCGCCGTCCGATCCGAACGATCCGCCGCGGCTCGTGGCGGCGAAGCGCGGCGATGTCGCCATCTCCTACCAGCCGCAGCTCCACATCCAGACCAGCAAGGGACTGCCGCTGGTCCGGATTGGCACGCTGGTCGCGACGCCGCTCAATTCGCTGGTCGTGCTGCGCGACGGGCCGGTCAGGCGGATCGCCGATCTCAAGGGCCGCAAGGTCGGCTATTCGGTGGGCGGTTTCGAGACCGCGCTGCTCTCGGCGATGCTGGGCAAGCACGGCCTGACGATCGAGGACATCACGCTGGTCAACGTGAATTTCGACCTGTCGTCCAGCCTGATGGCCGGCAAGGTCAGCGCGGTGATCGGCGCCTACCGCAATTTCGAGCTCAACCAGATGGATATCGAGAAGCGGCCGGGCACCGCCTTCTATGTCGAAGAAGAAGGCGTGCCGCCCTACGACGAACTGATCTACGTTGCACACCGAGACCGCACGTCGGACCCGAAAATGCGTCGCTTTCTCAAAGCGGTAGAGCGCGGCGTTCAATACCTGGTCAACTATCCGCAGCGAAGCTGGAAACTGTTTATCAAGGGCCGCGAGAAAGAGCTGGACAGCGAGTTGTTCCGCCGGGCGTGGCGGGACACTCTGCCCCGCTTCGCGCTCCGGCCGGCCGCGCTCGATACGCAACGCTACCGGGACTTCGCAGCGTTCCTGAAGGGCCAGGGCGTCATCGCGAAAGTCCTGCCCGTTACGGACTATGCGACGGAACTGAAATAAAGGTTCGGATGCGGACTGGTTCCGTAGGGGCGGGTTTCAAACCCGCCCCTACAAATTGCGGCCGGATCTCCGTCGGTTTCCATCCTCGTAACAGCGCTTCGGACACGATGAGGCTGAGACACCGCCGACGCTCCGGCAGGCTTGTCACGATTGACCGCGCTCACTAGGGTTCGCCCGGTTCACGCATAGCCTTTCGCGCTTAGTCCTTCGCGCATAACCGGCAGAGGAACGCAACGCCGTGCGTCTGGTCGGCCTGTATCTTGCCCTGTTCGTGTTCTGGCTGCTGATGTCCGGCCACTACGAGGCGTTGATCGTCGGTTTCGGCATCGTCTCCTGTGCGGCGGCGGTCTACATCGCCCGGCGCAAGGATATCGTCGATGACGAAACCCTGTCCTGGTATCTCAAGCCGAAGCTGCCCTTCTACTGGCTCTGGCTGCTCGGACAGATCCTGAAGGCCAACTTCGATGTCGCGAAACGGTGCGTTCTGCCGGGCAACCGGATCGATCCCTGCATGTTCATGGCCCCGGCGGACCAGGAGACGAGCGTCGGCGTGGTGACCTACGCCAATTCGATCACGCTGACGCCCGGCACCGTTTCGATGCAGACCTGGGACCATGAAATCCGGGTCCACGCCCTGACCCGCGACGGAGCCCGCGATGTCCTGGGAGGAGAAATGGGCGCCCGGATCTGCCGGGTGGAGGGCGAGCAATGATGTTCGCCGCAGCGATGGCCGGCGTGCTGGCGGCGATGGCGCTGACGCTGGTCCGCGCCCTGCTCGGCCCGACGGTGTTCGACCGGGTACTGGGGCTCAATACCTTCGGCACCGTAACCGTTCTGGCGATCGCCGTGCTCGGCTTCCTGATGGGCCGGCCGCAATTCCTCGACATCGCCCTGCTCTATGCGCTGATCAATTTCGTCGGCACCATCGCCATCCTGAAGTATCTGCAATATGGCGATCTCGGCGCATCCGGCGACTCGACGGACGCCGACCGGAGCGGCCGGTAGTCATGGCACTGGCGGTCGATATTGCAAGCTGGGCCTGCCTCGTCGCCGGGGCGCTGCTGTGCTTCGCCGGCGGCGTCGGCATGATCCGCTTCCCCGATGTCTACGCGCGCAGCCACGCTGCCGGCGTTATCGATACCGGCGGCGCGTTGTTCATCCTGCTCGGTCTGGCGCTTCAGGCGGGGTTCACGCTGGTAACGGTCAAACTAGTGCTGATCGGGCTGCTGCTGTTCTTTACCAGCCCGACGGCGACCCACGCGCTGGTCAAGAGCGCGCTCGCCGGAGGCCTGAAACCGCTGTGCCATGAGCTCACCGGCGACGAAACTGCCGCTGCGGCAGACGAGGCATCGCCTTGATTATCGCCACCAACCTGGCGCTGCTCGCCTTCATGGCGGTTCTGGCCTGGGCCATCGCCCGGATTCGCAACCTGTTCGTCGTGACGATGCTGGCCGGCATCTACAGCCTGCTCACCGCCAGCGTCTTCGTGCTGCTGGACGCCGTCGATGTCGCCTTCACGGAAGCGGCGGTCGGCGCCGGTATCACCACGGTGCTGTTCCTCGGCGCCCTGCTGCTGACCGACCGGGAGGCGAAACCGCGCAAGAACCGGTCGGCCAGTCTCGGACCGATGCTGCTCGTCGTTCTCCTGGGTGCGGCGCTGGTCTACACTACCTTCGACCCGCGAATGCCGCATTTCGGGGACGCCAGGGCCCCTGCGCACGAACGCCTGGCCCCGGAATTCCTCGCCGATTCGGTGAGGCAGGTCGGCGTGGACAAGCCGGTCGCGACCCATATTCCCAACGTCGTGACGACGACCCTGGCGAGCTATCGGGGCTTCGACACCCTCGGCGAAGTCGTGGTGATCTTTACCGCAGGGGTCGGCGTGCTGATCCTGCTCGGCGGCAGCGCAACCGGGCGGCGGCGCAGGACTCCGGCGCCCCGCGATGGATCTTCTGGCGACGGCTCATCGGGCAGCGGGGCCGGCGCATGATCGAACATGTCGTCCTGCGGGTCATTGCCAAGCTGCTGGCGCCGTTCATCGTGCTGTTCGCGCTCTACGTCCAGTTCCACGGCGATTTCGGGCCGGGCGGCGGTTTCCAGGCCGGGGTTATCTTCGCGTCGGCCTTTATTCTCTATGCGCTGATCTACGGGGTCGAGAACGCCCGACAGATTGCGCCGCCGGGCATTGCCCAGGCGGCGATGGGGCTGGGCGTGCTGATCTATGCCGGCACCGGCGTCGCCTCCATGCTGCTGGGCGGCAAGTATCTGGATTATTCCCTGCTCGCCCACGATGCCGGGCACGGCCAGCATTACGGCATCCTGATCGTCGAATTCGGCGTCGGCGTGACAGTGGCGGCGGTCATGATCACGGTATTCTTCACCTTCGCCGGCCGGCGCGGCGTGCTGGAAGCGCGTGAGGATGTCGCGACGGCCGAAGACGGCGAAGATCGGTAGCCGGCGCCGTGTGGGAGAGCTTTCTCGGCCTCTACAATTACTGGATCGTCATCCTGCTGATGATGGCGGGCTTCTACATCGTGATGTCGCGCCACAATCTGGTGAAGAAGCTGATCGGCCTGAGCATCTTTCAGTCTTCCGTGTTCCTGTTCTACATCAGCGTCGGCAAGGTTGCGGACGGGACGGCGCCAATTATAGAACAGGGAATATCCAGTTATTCCAATCCTTTGCCACACGTTCTGATCCTTACGGCCATTGTCGTCGGCGTCGCCACGACGTCTCTCGGGCTGGCATTGGTCATCCGCCTGAAAGAGGCTTACGGCACGATCGAGGAAGACGAAATCAACGAGATGGATGCCAGCGGCTGATGGGGGAGCATCTGCCCATTTTGCAGGTGATCCTGCCGTTGATCGCCGCGCCCGTCTGTCTGCTGGTCCGCCAGGGCGTGGCCTGCTGGCTGATCGCGACGCTGGTCAGCTGGCTGTGCCTCGCCATCGCGGTCCTGCTGCTCCTCCAGGTGCTGGACGGCGGCACGATCCGCTACCAGCTCGGCAACTGGGTCGCGCCCTGGGGCATCGAATATGTCGTCGACCGGCTGAACGGATTCATTCTGGTCATCGTCGCCGCTATCGGCGCTGTCGTCGCGCCTTACGCCCTGCGCAGCGTGAGCGACGAACTGCCGGAGCGGCAGATCGGCCTGTTCTATGTGATGTATCTGCTCTGCCTCGCAGGCCTGCTGGGCATAACGATCACGGGCGACGCCTTCAACGTCTTCGTCTTCCTTGAAATCTCGTCCCTGTCGTCCTACGCGCTGATCAGTCTGGGACGGCACCGCAAGGCGCTGCACGCGGCCTACCAGTATCTGGTCATGGGAACGATCGGGGCGACCTTCTTCCTGATCGGCGTCGGCCTGCTCTACATGATGACCGGCACGCTCAACATGGCCGATCTGGCGGATCAGCTGAAACCGCTCTCCGGCTCACGTATCGTGCACGCAGCCTTCGGCTTCATCGTGGTCGGCATGGGCCTGAAGCTGGCGGTCTTTCCGCTCCATCTGTGGCTGCCCAACGCCTACGCCCATGCACCGTCGGCGGTCAGCGTCTTCCTCGCCGGCACGGCGACCAAGGTGTCGCTCTATGTCGTGCTGCGCTTTATCTTCACCGTCTTCGGCTTCGAGTTCAGCTTCGTCGGCCAGCCGCTTGGCGCCGCCCTGCTGGTCCTCGCCATCGCCGGCATCGTCGTCTGTTCGCTGGTGGCGATCTACCAGGCCGATGTCAAGCGGCTGCTTGCCTGGTCGTCGGTGGCGCAGATCGGCTACATGCTGCTCGGCCTGTCCTTCGCGACGGCGCTTGGCCTTCAGGCCGGCCTGCTGCACATCTTCAACCACGCAATCATCAAGGCCGGCCTGTTCCTTGCCATGGGCTGCGTGTTCCTGCGCCTCGGCAGCTGCCGACTCGAGGCCATCGCCGGGGTCGGACGGCAGATGCCCTGGACCATGACGGGTTTCCTGCTGTGCGGCCTGAGCCTGATCGGCGTGCCGCTGACGGCCGGCTTCGTGAGCAAGTGGTATCTGGTGCTGGCGGCACTGGAGAAGGGCTGGTGGCCGGTCGCCGCGCTGATCGTCCTCACCTCGCTGCTTGCGCTCGTCTATGTCTGGAAGGTCGTGGAAGCGGCCTGGTTCCGCGATCCGCCCGGAACCGCCGGCAGAATCGGCGAAGCGCCGCTCGCCATGCTCGTACCGCTCTGGATCATGGTCGGCGCCAACCTCTGGTTCGGGATCGAGACAAGCGGCAGCGTCGATGTCGCCAAGGCGGCGGCGCTGGCGCTGATGGGAGCCGTCGAATGAACGGCGGGCTGCTGATTGCGCTTGCCCTGCTGATTCCCCTGACCGGAGCCGGCCTGATCGCCCTGTCCGGACGCCGGCCGAACCTGCGAGAGACCGTGACGATCATCACGGCCGTGCTGCTGTTCGCCGTGAACCTTCTGCTGGCGATCGAAGTGACGGACGGCGAAACGCCGGCGCTGCGGGTCCTCGAACCGGTCGAGGGCGTTCCCATCGCCTTCAAGATCGAGCCGCTCGGCATGCTGTTCGGCCTCATCGCCTCCTTCCTTTGGATCGTCACCTCCTTCTATTCGATCGGCTACATGCGCGGGAACGCGGAGGGGCACCAGACCCGATTTTACGCCTGCTTCGCGCTCGCGCTCGGCGCCACGATGACGGTCGCCTTCTCCGGCAACTTGCTGACCATGTTCATCGGCTACGAGGCATTGACGCTCAGCACCTATCCGCTGGTTGCGCATCACGGGGACGCAAAGTCCGTGCGCGCGGCGCGGACCTATCTCGGAATCCTGCTCAGCAGCTCGATCGTCCTGATGCTGACCGGCATCGTCGCGACATGGCTGCTCGCAGGCACGCTCGATTTCCGCGCCGGCGGCATACTTGCGGGCAAGGCGTCGGACGAACTGGTCCTCCTGCTCCTGGGGCTCTACATGTTCGGCACCGGCAAGGCCGCCCTGATGCCGCTTCACCGCTGGCTGCCCGCGGCCATGGTGGCGCCGACTCCGGTCTCCGCCCTGCTGCACGCGGTTGCTGTGGTCAAGGCCGGGGTGTTTGTTGTCCTCAAGATCATCGTCTATGTGTTCGGCATCGACCTGCTGAACGGCAGCGGGGCCGGCGAGTGGCTGGTCTGGATCGCGACGGCCACCCTGGTGCTCGCCTCGGTCGTCGCGCTGACCAAGGACAATCTGAAAGCCCGGCTCGCCTATTCCACGATCAGCCAGCTTGCCTATGTGGTGCTGGCCGGCGCGCTCGCCACCGAATGGGGCATCCTGGGCGGCAGCATGCACATCGCCATGCACGCCTTCGGCAAGATCACTCTCTTCTTTTGCGCCGGCGCGATCTACACAGCGCTGCACAAGACGGAAATCAGCGACATGCGCGGCATCGGATTCGCCATGCCCGTCACCATGCTCGCCTTCCTTGTCGGCGCCCTGAGCGTTGCCGGGCTGCCGCCCGGCGGCGGCACCTGGAGCAAATGGTATATCGCGCTGGCCGCCGCCGAAACGGACCGGCTGGTGATCGTTGGCGCGCTCATGCTCAGCACATTGCTGAACATCGCATATTTTATGCCGATCGTCGCGCGCGCATGGTTCGCGCCCCGGACCATGCGCCCGGGGCGCCCGGCGCATCCGGCGCGTTCGGCGGGCGCCATGGCGGCGCCGGACGGTGGCGAAGGGTTGAAGGAAGCGCCCCTGTTCTGCCTGGTCCCCCTGTCCCTGACCGCCCTGGGCTGCATTGTCATGTTCGTCTTCGCCGGCGAGCTCCAGGCATTTCTGGCGCCGATGATCGACGGACTATCGACGAAGGGCCGATAGCGATGACCGGGAACGACTCCGAAACGCGAAACCCGCCGAAGCGGCGTTACTGGCTCGACGAGCGGCGCAACGTCGACAAGGTCTACCGCGCGCTGCTGATCGTTTGCGCGGGCCTGTTCGCGGCGGACCTGTTCTACGATAAGCACGGCAAGTTCGCGGTCGAGGACTGGTTCGGCTTTTACGGCCTCTACGGTTTCATCGCCTGCGTCTTCCTCGTCCTGGCGGCCAAGCAGCTGCGCAAGCTGTTGATGCGGCCGGAAGACTACTATGATCGCTAGCCTTCCGCCCGGCCTGCTGCTCATCGGCGGTGCGCTCGCCGTCCCGTTCCTGCGCGGCTGGCTGCGCTGGGCCTGGATGCTGGCGTTGCCCGTCGTCGGGTTCGCGGACCTGATCGGACTGGAGCACGGCGTTCACCTCACTGTCGCCCTGTTCGACTACGAACTGCAGCCGGTCAGGGTCGACAAGCTGAGCCTCGCCTTCGGGTATATTTTCTACATTGCGGCGTTTCTGGGGATACTCTACGCCGTCACGATCAACCGGACCGCCGAGCAGGTCGCCGCGCTGATCTATATGGGCAGTGCCGTCGGCGCGCTCTTTGCCGGCGACCTGATCACCCTCTTCATTTACTGGGAGGCGACGGCGGTCGCATCGGCCTTCGTTGTCTGGGCGGGCAACACCGAACGGTCCTACCGGGCGGGCATGCGCTACCTGGCGGTCCAGGTCGTCTCCGGAGTGCTGCTGCTGTCCGGCGCGCTGGTGCAGATTGCCGAGACCGGCTCGGTCGCCTTCGCGCAGTCCGGCCTCCAGAGCCTTGCCGGCCTGCTCATTTTTCTCGCTTTCGGCATCAAGTGCGCCTTTCCGTTCCTGCACAACTGGCTGCAGGACGCCTACCCGGAAGCATCGCCGACAGGCACCGTCTTCCTGAGCGCCTTTACCACCAAGCTGGCTGTCTACGGCCTGGCCAGGGGCTTTGCGGGCGAGGATATCCTGATCTGGATCGGCGCGCTGATGACCGCTTTTCCGATCTTCTACGCGGTGATCGAAAACGATCTCCGTCGCGTTCTCGCCTACAGCCTCAACAACCAGCTCGGCTTCATGGTCGTCGGCATCGGTATTGGCACGGAGTTGTCGCTCAACGGCACGGTCGCCCATGCCTTTACGCATATTCTCTACAAGTCGCTCCTATTCATGTCGATGGGCGCGGTGTTGTACCGGGTCGGCACCGTCAAGGGATCCGAGCTCGGCGGACTTTACAAGTCCATGCCGTGGACGGCCGCCTTCTGTATTGTCGGCGCCGCGTCGATCTCAGCGTTTCCCCTGTTCAGCGGCTTCGTCTCGAAATCGCTCATCATGAGCGCCACGGCCGGCGAAGGACTGCTCGTGATCTGGTTCGTGCTGCTGTTTGCCTCGGCCGGCGTGTTCCACCACTCGGGGATCAAGATACCCTTCTTCGCTTTCTTCGCGCACGATTCGGGCAAGCGCTGCAAGGAAGCACCGTTGCCAATGCTCCTCGCGATGGGCGTAACGGCCTTTCTGTGCATTGGCATCGGCGTCTGGCCGGCGCCGCTTTACGGGCTGTTGCCGCACCCCGTCACCTACGTCCCCTATACGACGGCGCACGTCGTGACCCAGCTGCAGCTTCTCCTGTTCTCGGCCCTGGCCTTCGCGGTTCTGATGCGGACCGGGCTCTATCCGCCGGAGTTGCGCTCGGTCAATCTCGACATCGACTGGATCTACCGGAGGGGATTGCCCGCGGTCGGCCGGGTCCTGGCGCGCGCCGCGGCCCCGTTGCGCGGCGGCCTCGCTTTTGTCGGTGCGCAGACCGCCCTCGGCTTCCTCGACCGCATGATCCGCTTCGCCGGGCCGCAAAGCCGGCTGGCCCGCACCTGGCAGACCGCAGGCATGGTCGGCCTGATCGTGATCCTCATGGCGGTCTACCTGGTCCTGGCGCTGGTCTGAGCCGCCGTTCCGGCGGGCCCGGTTCTTCCCTCTTGCCCTGAATGGCCGTACCCTCGAAGCCGCCCGGTACACGACGTATCGATAGCCTCGGCGGAGCCCTGCCTTTTGTAGGGGAGGACCTCAATCCTTCCGCGGCGGAGCCAAATCGCAGTATGCGAACCGAAGATTAAGATTACGGTCTAATCTATTGCTACAGAACGTGATTTAATCCCTGAAACTGCAAAGCACCCATAGCCGGCCGCCATTGCGAAGGGCCAGAGCAGCAGGCCGATCTGCGTAAACCAGAACCCGGCGGCGACGGCGACCAGGATACCGCCGGCGCGCAGCCATCCGGCCGCGGCGAGCAGCTTCAGGCCGCCCCATGCGCCGGCCGCGCCGCAGGCCAGCCAGACAGCCAGGCTTGCCCAGCCGGTCCAATCCGAATCGCCGCCCCCAAAATGCGGCTCGACGGGCAGCCCGGCGACCGTGGCGGCGGCGAACAGCGCCTCGCCCAGGAACAGGATCTGGAGGCCCCGCTGGACCGCCGCGTCTTCCGGCGCCACCGCTCGGCGCAGCAACAGGAGCGTGCCGAGCCGGCAGACAGTCGCGGCGACCATCAGCGCCAGTGCCGAGCCGAACAGATCCGGGGCCACGAAGGCGAGGAAGGTCAGGAGCGCGGCGAGCGCGGCAGCGGCGGCGATCGGCATGGCCTTATGGCTTCCCCTTCGCTGCCGTGCCTACCGGGCCGCGGTCCAAATCAGGCTCGGGTTCACGTTCGGGCCATCTCTTTCGAGCCGACGATCAGGCCGATTCCGTGGCAGACCCAGCCGCCCAACGCGACCGGCCCGGCGATCAACAGGAACAGGCCGGTCGCCTGGCCTGTTCCGGTCATCATCAGGCCGTTGCCGGCGAAGGCGAGGATCATGCCGACCAGATAGACAATACCGATCGCCTTCCACAATTGCGAGCCGACATGCGCGCCGAAGCCGATCGCCATGATCGCAAACCAGATCCAGGCCATGACGGTCGCCAGGCCCGTTATCGCCGAGAGTGTGTCGAGAGACCCGGTACCGTCGCCCGCCGGTGCGCCGGCTCCGCCGAACAGGAACAGGACAAGGTTGACGGCCATGAGGATCATCAGAGTCATGATCGGCGTGTCGGCCCGGCGGTAACCGAAGGCGTTGAACAGTCCTCTGGTCGTCCAGTACACGAAAATCATGATCGCAAGATAGAGCACGATCGCCATCGAAAAGGTGGACGCGAAAGCCGCCGCGTCCGGATTGGCGCCCGGAGTGTTCGGACCGGCCATGCGCACCATCTGTCCGGCGAGCACGAAGCCCATGACCATAACGGCGACGATCAGGAAAAAAACCATGACCCCGCCGATCCGCACCGTTGTCGCCGACATTTCGATCCTACCCGTCGTTGCCCCGCCTGAATTTCGACTTCGGCGCGGCGCGCCGTCAATGCCGAAATAGATTGGCCCGTTCACCGGAGTTGTCCACCTGACTTGTCCACCGGTCGCGCCGCTCCCGCCTACAGCGTCGACATCGCCTCTCCGCCGTCGACCACGATGTTCTGGCCGGTGACATAACCGGCATGGGCCGAGGCGAGGAAGGCGCACATGGCGCCGAACTCCGCCGGGTCGCCGACCCGGCCGGAGGGATTGCCGTCGTAGCGGCCCTGCATCTCCTCCTCGAACGGGATGGCCTTGCGTTCTGCCATTGCCGCCACGTTGGAGCGCAGTCGGTCGGTGTCGAACGGCCCGGGCAGCACGTTGTTGATCGTGACGTTGTGCTTCACTGTCTCGCGCGCCAGACCGGCAATGAAACCGGTGAGCCCCGCCCGGGCGCCGTTCGACAGGCCAAGGCCCGGCAGCGGCTTCTTCACGGCATAGGAGGTGATGTTCAGGATCCGGCCGAAGCGCCGCTCGATCATCGGGTCGATCACCGCCTTTATGAGCAGGATCGGCGTGATCATGTTAGCGTCGCAGGCCGTAACCCATTCCTCCCGGCTCCATTCGCGGAAATCGCCGGCCGGCGGGCCGCCGGCATTGTTGATCAGGATGTCCGGCTCCGGGCAGGCCGCAAGCGCCGCTGCCCGGCCCTCCTCCGTCGTGATGTCGCCGGCCGCCGGCGTCACCGCCTGCCCGGTTGCGTCGGAAATCTCCGCCGCGGTGCGGGCAAGGTCGGCCGCGGTGCGCGCCGTAATCGTCACCCGTGCGCCCTCGCGGGCCAGCGCTTCAGCGCAGGCCCGGCCCAGCCCTTTGCTCGCCGCGCAGACCAGCGCAGTCCTGCCATCAAGACCCAGATTCATGGTTTTCTCTCCCGGCGGAGGCCGCAGTTCGCTCGGGCCCACCGCTCCTGTTCAGCACTTCCGCGGCCAGGTCCCGGCCGATCCGGCGTCGCCGTTCCAACGCCAGCCGGTCGATCCGTTCGACGAAGGACCGGATGGCAGAGAACGACCGCTCGATGCGCGGCAGGACATAGCCCGCCAGTTCGGGCTGGACCGCGAGTTGGCGGTCGCCGAACTGTTTGCGCATAACGGCTTCGAGCAATCCGTCGTCCGGCAGCGCGATCCCGGCCGCGGGCAGCGCCGCGATGCGCGAGCGCAGGTCCGGCAGCGCGATACGCCAGGCGCCCGGCACGGTACGCGCGGTCAGCAGCAGGCTGCCGCCGGCCAGCCGCACGGCATTGTAGAGATGGAGCAGGGCTTCCTGCCAGGCCGGCACCGCGGCCAGCCGCACATCGATGTCTTCCAGCAGCAGGGCGCCGCCGCGCTCCGCCAGGTCCCGGCCCGCTTCCAGGTCGAGCGCCCCATCGCCCGGTTCGGCCGCGCCGCTGGACGCGCGCCAGACCGCCGCGAGATGGGATTTTCCGCAGCCCTCGGGGCCATGCAGGATCAGCCCGGCGCCCGGCCAGTCGGGCCACCGGTCGACCCATCCGACGGCGAGCGCGTTGCATTCGGCGACGGCGAAATCCTCGCGCGCCAGCGCCGGCCGGAACGGGAGGTCGAGGGTGAGCTGGCGCGGCCCCGATGCGTTACGGCCGAAGTCCCGGGCGGCGTCCCGGGCCTTCATTGATCCGTTTCGCCGTCCGGCGCCCGTTCGCCCAGCACCCAGAGAGTCTTCGCTTTGCGGCCCCGGCCGCGTTCCTGTTGCAGGAGCAGGCCGAAAGCAGGCAGCCGGCCTGCCAGATCGTCCGCATTGCCCCGGTGCGTCAGGGCCAGCTGTGCCTCGCCTCTGGAAAACGCGATCACCCGATGGTCCGTCACCGAAGGGGCGGCAACGAGGTTTTCGCGCACCCGGACCCAGGCGGCGAGACCGTCGAACCGGAGCACGACCCTTGTGGTCGCGACCGGCCCCTCCGGCACGATGACCCGGTCCTTCCAGCGCTCCTGGAGCCAGGCGTTCAGGCCGGCCGCCGCGTCCGCCATCGCCGTCTCGCCTCCGGCCGTTATAGGCTCGAACTCCTCAAAGGCGCCGCCGCGCAGGTTGAACAGGATGGCCGAGACCGTCAGGCCCCCCTGCTCGCCTTCCTCTTGGCTACCCTCCTGGCTATCCTGTCGAACGTCCTGTTGGCCGCCTTCCTCGCCGCCCGCTTCGCCGCCAGCAGCAACGGCGGCAGCGGCAGCTACAAGAACCTGCTTCGCCCCATAGGCGCCGGCAATCGCCGTCAGGCTTTCTGCGTCCCGTTCCATCGCCTGGCTGGCCTCGATCGTCTGCAGGTCCTTCAGGTTGCCTTCGGGCAAAACGACCGGCACCAGGCCGGGTTCGCGTTCGGCCGCGATCCAGGCGTCGCGCCACGGGTTCGGATCGTCCCACAGGATTGCGCCGGTCTCGTCGCGCCAGATCGCCAGGACGAGCACGGGATCGCTGCGCCGCGACGACCAGGCAATCTCTTCGCTGCGGAGAAACGCCCCGACCGCCCTGGGCCGGAAGAGATAGCTGAGCGCACCGTCGAACGCGCGGCCGCCCTTTATTTTCCGACGTTTCCCGCGCACCACCTCCAGACCGCGCACCATCGCGCGCGCCCGCTCCGGCGCAACAGGGGGAAGAAATTCGTGGTCCCGGGCCGATGTCAGCCGGCGCAGGAGCCGGTCGAGAGCCGCCGGCGCGGCATTCAGCGCCGCATCGCTGCGGGCGGCCCGGTCGGATTTGCCCGTGCCTTTCGCCGGCACGTCGCGGACCCAGAAGATATTCTCTTCAGCAGCCGCAGGCGCCGATATTGCAGCCGCTGCGAGCAGAAGGGCGGCCGCGGCAAGCGCAGCAGGTCGAACCAGTCGCGAATTCGGGAGAACCGGCATCATCGGTAACCGTCGCTGAAAGCGGGATTGCGGAAAGCGGGATTGCCCATTGGGATATTGCCCATTGCGGGATTGCATTGGCCCGGCGAGGCCGCCTAAACCTAGCCCGGAATCCTAGCCGGGGAAACCGCTGTCATCGCTTCCGAACGCACGCCCAGGACCTACCGGGAATCCGGAGTCGACATAGCGGCCGGCGACCGGCTGGTCGAGCGAATCGCACCGATGGCCGGAGCGACCGCCCGTCCCGGCACGATGGGAGGGATTGGCGGCTTCGGCGGCCTGTTCGATCTCGCCGGAGCAGGCTATCGCGATCCGGTCCTGGTCGCGGCGACCGACGGCGTCGGCACCAAGCTGCGCATCGCCATCGAAACCGGCCGCCACCGGACGATCGGTATCGACCTCGTCGCCATGTGCGTCAACGATCTGGTCGTCAGCGGCGCAGAGCCGCTGTTCTTCCTGGATTATTTCGGCACGGGAAAACTCGAACCCGACGTGGCGGCCGACGTCGTCGCCGGTATCGCCGAGGGCTGCCGCCGGGCCGGGTGCGCGCTGATCGGCGGGGAAACCGCCGAACTGCCCGGCCTTTACGCCGCGGGCGACTACGATCTGGCCGGCTTCGCGGTCGGCGCGGCGGAGCGCGGCCGGCGGCTGACCGGAGACGCCGTCGCGCCGGGAGATATCGTGCTCGGGATTGCTTCGGACGGGCTGCATTCCAACGGGTTCTCACTGGTCCGGATGCTGTGCGACGAAGCCGGCGTCGGCTGGGACGATCCTGCCCCGTTCGACCCGGCCCGCCCGCTCGGCGAAGCGCTTCTGACGCCGACCCGGATCTACGTCCGGAGTTGCCTGGCCGCGGCCGGGGCAGGCGGCCTCAAGGCCCTGGCCCATATCACCGGCGGCGGGTTGACCGGGAACATTCCGCGCGCATTGCAGCCCGGCCTCGGCGTCGATCTGGACGGCGGCGCCTGGACGATCCCGCCGGTGTTCGGCTGGCTCCGGGGCGTCGGCGGGATCGAACCCGCGGAAATGACGCGAACCTTCAACTGCGGCCTCGGCATGGTCGCCATCGTGGCGCCGGACGCCGCCGGCAAGATCGAAGCTGCACTCCGCGAACACGGCGAAATGGCGATGCGGGTCGGCTCGGTCGCAGAGCGCGCCGGCAGCGCACCGCCGGTGCGGATCGCCGAATGGGACCGGCAATGGCGCGGCTGAAGGTCGGCGTGCTGATTTCCGGCCGCGGCTCCAACATGACGGCGCTCGCCGAAGCCTGCGCCGATCCCGCCTTCCCGGCTGAAATCGCCTTGGTCCTGTCCAACGAACCGAAGGCCGCCGGCCTGGCGCGGGCGGCCGGGCTCGGCCTCCTGACTTGCGTCATCGATCATCGCGGCTTTGCGGACCGGGCGGCCTTCGATGCTGCGGTCACGGCCCGGCTCGAGGCCGCCGGCGTCGAATTCGTCTGCCTCGCCGGTTTCATGCGGCTGCTGACCGCCGGCTTTGTCGAGCACTGGCGCGACCGCCTGCTCAACGTCCATCCGTCGCTGCTGCCGGCCTTCCGCGGGCTGAACACCCACGAACGCGCGCTGGCCGCCGGCGTGCGGCTCCACGGCTGCACGGTCCATGTCGTGCGGCCGGAACTGGACGACGGACCGATCGTCATGCAGGCTGCCGTGCCCGTGCTATCCGGCGATACGGCGGCGAGCCTCGCAGCGCGCGTGCTGGAACAGGAGCACCGCATCTACCCCGCCGCCCTGCGCCTGATGGCCGAAGGCGCGGCAAGGATCCAAGGCGAGCGTGTCGTCTACCGGAACAGCTGGACAGGCGAGGACAGGCTGATCGGCCCGCCCCTTGCCTGAGGCCGGAACCGCCGGGCGCACCGGACGGGACATCGCCGGGGCTTGGCAGACCGGCCGCGGCTTGTGTATAGAGCGCTTCCGAAGGGGAATTCCCGATACGCGGGACATGCGGGGAGGCACGCAGCATGGCTGACAACTTCGGCGAAGGCACGGCATTCTACGAAGAGCACCGCAAATCGTGGGGCCATTTCACGAAATGGGGGCTGCGCATCGCCATCCTGAGCGCCATTGCCACCGCCCTCGCCTTCTGGCTGGAGAGCTGAGCCCGCGGACGAACGCTGCGTGACCGGCTACGGACCGGTTTCGCCGAAAAAAAAGGCCGCAGGTTCGAGCGGCCTTTTTTGTTGTCGGCGGATCGCGGCGGCAGGTCGTTCCAGCGTCTACGATTCTTCCACCCCGGAGGCCGTTCCGGGCGGTTTGGCCGTCGCGCCGCCCACGGCGAGCGCACCGGCCATGATCAGCGCCAGGCCGGCGAAGGCCTCGACCGGCAGCCGTTCGCCGAGCACCGCCGCGCCCAGGAACACGGCGACCGGGGGAAAGAAAAGCGGCACGAGGGAGCTGCGGGTGGCGCCGATGCGCCGGACGACGACGAAATACAGGCTCATCGGGATCGCGGTGCAGGCGACGCCGGTGACGAGGATCGCGCCGACCGCGCCCATGCCGGGCGTGAGTCCGAGCGGCGCTTCCAGGGCCAGTGCCGGCGGAGTCAGGATCATGGCGCCGAAGATCATCTGCCCGGTGGCCATGGCGGGCGGCGCGAGGCCGGGCTGCCGGCGGGCGTAGATTGCACCCAGGGTGTGGCTCAAGGGGGCGAGGAAGGTGATGAAGAGGGCGAGCGCCTGGTCGCCGGCATTGGCCAGCACGGACGGACCCATCACCAGCACGACGCCCGCCAGCCCGATCACGGCGCCGACCAGGCGCCGGCGGGTGAAAATTTCCTCGGCCAGGAACAATGGCGCGAGAACGACCGCCAGGACCGGCATGGTGCCGAACAGGATGCCGGCCATGCCGCTTTCGATATGCTGCTGGCCCCAGGAAAGCGTCCCGAAGGGGATCGCCCCCGTTAGCAACCCCAGCCAGAAGAGCGCGATCCATCCCTGCCGGGTCTGCGGCAGACGCACGCCAAAGGCGCGCATCATGGCCCAGCAGATCGGCGCCGCGATCAGCGTTCGCAATGCCGCGACGGTCAGCGGCGGCACTTCGGCGACGGCGATGTTGAGGAAGAGAAAGGTGCTGCCCAGAAGCACTGCCGTCGTCAGCAGAAGGCCCCAGTCGGCCGCATTCATCGGGCGGTTCACGGGGCAGGTTTCATCGAGGGCGGCGCTTTATCGGTTGCGAGTTGTACATAGACTGGCATGAACGCCGGCTCCGCGCCCGGCGTTCCGGCCTCCGGCGGCGAAGGGACTGCCCTACCCGACGATTTCCACGTCGCTGAAGAAGAAGCCGATCTCGGTCGCCGCGGTTTCGGGCGCGTCGGAGCCGTGGACGGAATTGCGCTCGATATTTTCGGCGAACAGCTTGCGGATCGTGCCCTCGGCGGCCTCGGCCGGGTTCGTCGCACCCATGACTTCGCGGTAGCGCGCGATCGCGTCTTCGCCCTCCAGCACCTGGACGACGACCGGCCCGGAAGTCATGAAGGCGACCAGGTCGTTGTAGAAGGGCCGGCCGGCATGGACGGCGTAGAATCCCTTTGCCTGCCCTTCCGTCATGCGGATGCGGCGCTGGGCGACGATGCGCAGACCGGCGTCCTCGATCATGGCGTTGACGGCGCCGGTCAGGTTGCGCGCCGTGGCGTCGGGCTTGACGATCGAGAAGGTCCGTTCGAGGGCCATGGCGCGGCTGCTCCGTCGATAAAGGGGGCGATGAAGGGGGATGGCGTTCGGGAAAGTGCCGCCGGGTATAGGAATCGCCCGCCCCGCCGTCCATGCGACGGGATGGCGGACGAGCCTACCCTTTCTTCTCCCAGCCGCGGTCGCCCTGCTGCCAGTAGGTGAGGCTGTGGCCGGCGTCCTTCCAGGATTTCCACTGCGTGCGGGCGTGCGCTACGGCGGCTTCGTCGCGGCCGTCGAACAGGGTAAAGCAGCGGGCGTAATCGCCGAGCGCGACCGAGGTCGCGCCGTCGGTCAGGAACAGGAAGGAAGCGCCGTTCGGATTGTCGTCGCCGACGGTCAGCCAGACCGGCTGCTTTTCCGCGTTGCCGTCGGCCGCCGTGCCGTGGGGCAGGAAGCTGTCGTTGCGGTTCGACGGGCCCCAGCGCCACAACGCGTCGTCGAGCTGCTTGACCCGCTCCTCCGAGCCGGCCTTGACGACCGCCCGCTCGCCGCGCTCCAGCGTCTTGGCCAACAGTTGCGGCAGCGCGGCTTCGAGCGGCGTGCGCAGCAGATGGTAGAAACCGATCTCGGTCATGTCCTGTCCGGCGCCTTTTGCCCGGCGCCTGCAGGGAAGGGTTCGAAATTTCCCGTTCGAGAGATTTTCTGCCCGCCTTCTTCAAGAAAAGACGTATTTCAACGCGTTGGGGAATATCGGGATTTGCCGATCTTCCAATTCGCCGATCAATCAACACTATTGCAACAGCGGATTGCAAACGGAATTGCAGGCCTTCCGAGAGGCCGTGCGGGGTCGGTCGTATCGGTTCGGCAGTCGGGGGATTTGACGTTTTTTCCCCCTGGCGCTATTCGGCGCGTGCAATCGACCCTAGATAATTTTCAACTTCAATGGATTATCGATGCCGATCGATGTCCAACAGCCGGGCCGAACAACACCCGTGTCGATCGGAGGTCAGGCTCTCCCGAGACCGGAATGGTTGCGCCTTACGAGCGAGGCGGCCCTCGAGCCGGACCGCCCGATCTGCGATCCTCACCATCACCTGTGGGACCGGCCGGGCGACCCGTACTTCGTCGAGGATTTCGCTGCGGATCTGCGAAGCGGACACACCATCGTTTCCACCGTATTCATAGAATGCGGTTCCCGTTACCTTGCCGACGGCCCCGCAGGGATGCGGCCGGTCGGCGAGACCGGGTTTGCGGTGCAGGAGGCGGCGCGCGCCGCCGCCCTGCCCGATGTCGCCACGGAGGTCGCGGCCGGAATCGTGAGCTTTGCGGATTTGCGCCTGGGCGCGGAGGTCCATCGCGTTCTCGCCGCTCACGCCGAGGCCGGGCGGGGGCGCTTTCGCGGTATCCGCCAGTGCGTGGCGGCCGATTCCGATGCGCTCGTCCCGAAGCACCGCACCCTGCCGCCGTTCGGGCTGTTGGCCGATCCGGCCTTTCGTGAGGGTTTTGCCTGCCTGCAGTCCTTCGGCGCGAGCTTCGAAACATGGTTGTACCACCCGCAGCTACCCGGGCTGACAGATCTCGCACGGGCGTTTCCGGAGACGCGCATCGTAGCGAACCACGTTGGCGGGCTTCTCGGCGTCGGCCGGTACGCGGAACAGCGACGCTCGGTCGTCGCCGGCTGGCGCGATTCGATAGCCGAACTGGCGCAGTGTCCGAACGTGGCGATCAAGCTCGGCGGGCTCGGAATGACGCTGTTCGGCTTCGGCTGGGAGAGCGGATCGCGGCCGCCGTCTTCGTCGGCGGTCGCGGAGGCCATCGCACCCTTTATCGATCACTGCATCGACTGCTTCGGCGTTGAGCGGGCGATGTTCGAAAGCAACTTCCCGATGGACAAGGTTTCCTGCGCCTACGGCATTATGTGGAACGCGTTCGAGCGCGTCGCGGCGCGCTATTCCGCGTCCCAGCAGGACGCTCTGTTTCATGACAACGCGGTGCGCTTCTACCGTCTCGGCGCCGAGGCCTGAGACCCAAACCGGAAGCGTACGGCCCGAAAGCCGATCCCCGAGCCCGGTACCCGGCCCGGGCCGCCGGGGGGCTTCTCAGAAACGGCCGGCAGAGCCGGGTAGCGGCCGTGGCCGATAGTCCAGGATCGCCTCGATGAGGTATCTGTCCAATTCGACGGTCAGCGCAACGTCCTCGCGCTCAAGCGCCTGGCGGGCGGAAGAGGCGATCAGCACAGTGCGGCAAGCCCCTTGCGCCACTACGGAACGCTCCGCGAGATAAGGACCGAAAGCCGCCTGGGGCGCCAATACGTCGCCGGGGCCGCACTCCCGCATCCGTTCTCCGGCCTCCGCCGCGTGGACTACGGCCCGGCCCTCGGTCAGGAACTGCATCCCCTTCTGCATTTCGCCGCCACCTACAATGATCTCTCCGGCGGCGTATGTGCACGGTTGCACCCAGGCTTCGAGCCGCTCGGTCAGCGCCTCGAAACGCGCCTGTCTGTCCAGTTCGCGCAAAGAGTGGTCGACAAATATGTCGAACAGGGCGTCGCGCGCGTCTTCCGATTCGGAATTCAGGCGTTCCCACGCGGCAATGACCATATCCTCGCACCGCTCCAGCCCCCGGTCGAGGTCTTCTTCGAAGATCAGGTTTTGCCATTCATTCTCGGAGAAGCCGGGGCGCAGGGTGGACCTGGCACGCGCGGTCATTGCGCTCAGGACGACATTTGTCCCCTGGGCGTTCGCCGCGCGGATGGAGCGGCAGATGACGTTGGCAGCCGAGATGTCGAACCCGGAGACGTCGGTGAAATCCAGCAGCAGGCCGATCGGGGTCGGGTCGGCCTTGAGTGCCTCCTTGAGGCGATCTCCCAAGGGGGACGCGTTGCCGAAGATGATGTAGCCGCGCAGGCGATAGACCCTTACCCGGTCGCCCTGGACCTGAAGAATGACGCGGTGGATGGCGGAAAGAACCCTCTTGCTCCAATACTCACGGACCGTGAACGAAGCGCTGACCACATCCACTGCGCTGTAGCGCACGACAAAGAAGATGACCGCCGCCACCAGGCCCAGGACTACGCCTTCGACGAATCCGAAGAAGCAAATGACGAGAGCGACCAGAAGAATCATGCCGTAATCGGATCGCGGCAGTGTCTTCAAGGTCGCAACCAGCCAGTCGATCAGCAGGCCAAGCCCAACGAAGAGCGCCAGGCCGCCGAGCAACGGCACGGGGAGGAATGCCAGCAGATCTCCGCCAAAAAACAGAACCGATCCCACTGCAAGCGCCACGATGATCCCGGTCAGGCGCGTTTCGGCGCCGGTCGCATGGCTGATCAGGGTCATGGGGCTCGAGTTGCAGCCGGGAGAACTCGCGCCCAGGGAGGCGACCAGACAGGCTGCGCCGTCGGCCTGGAATTCCCTGTTCATATCGAGTTCTGCGCCGCTGCCGAGTTCGACCGCGCCCGCATTCAGCACGATACAAATCAGTGTAATCAGCGTGACGCCCAGGATGCCCGGAATTTGGGATGCCACCGCGTTCCAGTTCACATGGGCAAGGCCATCCAATTCGATGGGCGGCCAGGAGGTGCCGGTCGGCATGCCCACGAACAGGATACCGGCCGCGCGCGCATCCTCTGCGGAGATACCGAGAATAAGGAGCACGGCATGGCAGAGCCCGACGGCGAGCACCAGCGAGGCGGGCAGGACCAGATAGTGGGGACGGACCTTGGATATCAGCAGGACTACGGCGGCATAGACGACGCTCGGACCCCATTTCGGGATCGTGTCGGGTTCGAGCAGTTCAGGGAGCGTCTCCCAATCGAGCGCGATCCCGGACGCGATCGAGATGCTGCTCACGGTCAGGACCCCACCGAGCCCCGCAAGGAATCCGCCGACGATAGGATAAGGCATGAAGCGAAACAGGTTGGCGAGCCGAAACCCTCCGATGAGCAGAAAAAACACTGCGGTTATCAGGGTCGTCAGGGCGACTATGGCGACCATGGTCGCGAACACCGCCACGTCGCTTGCCGAGGACATTTGTGCGGCGACCGCGCTCCCTATGGCCAGCAACGCGATCGCCGGCGCGAAGTTCGGCATGGACACCGTGCCCTTGTAGGAACCGGTCAGGGCTGTCGTCAGGCCCATCGCAAAGCAGCCGAACAGTATCATCCCGGTGCCCTGGGCAACGAAGGAGTCCAACGGCCCTGCGAAGATGGTGGCGGCCTGAGCGGGGCCGAAAACGACGATCAGCACGGCCAGTACCAGGCCGGTGGATACGGCGGCGGGGAGCTTGGTCGATCGGGCGTCGGCGCGCAGCTCCGAAGCCAGACTGCGAATCGCGGGAGCCTGGTCCCGCGAGACGCCGGTGCCGCTCTCGGGCACGGTCGGCCTGTCCTTCTTGCTCCCCTACCCCTCGTAGTGCTGCTCGACCAGCCGGTTGAGCATCTGGACGCCGAAGCCGGTGCCGCCCTTGGGCACGGTCGGTTTGTCCTTTTTGCTCCAGGTGACGCCGGCGATGTCGAGATGGGCCCAGGGCACGTCGTTGACGAAGCGCTGCAGGAATTGCGCCGCCGTGATGCTGCCGGCGCCGCGCCCGCCGATATTCTTCATGTCCGCAGCGTCGCTGTCGATCTGCTTGTCGTAGGCGCTGCCCAGCGGCATGCGCCAGGCGGGCTCGTCGACCGCCTTGCCGGCCGCCGCGAGCCGTTCCGCCAACTCGTCGTTGTTGGAGAACAGGCCGCAATTCTCGTTGCCCAGCGCGATGATGATGGCGCCGGTGAGCGTCGCCAGGTTGACCATGAATTTCGGCTTGAAGCGATCCTGGGTGTACCAGAGCGCGTCGGCCAGGACGAGCCGGCCCTCGGCGTCGGTATTGAGCACCTCGATGGTCTGGCCGGACATGGAGGTCACGATATCGCCGGGGCGCTGGGCCGCGCCGGAGGGCATGTTCTCGACCAGCCCGGCGACGCCGACGACGTTGCATTTCGCCTTGCGTCCGGCCAGCGCCTTCATCAGGCCGATCACGACGCCGGAGCCGCCCATATCCCACTTCATGTCTTCCATGCCGCCGGCCGGCTTGATCGAAATGCCGCCGGTATCGAAGGTGACGCCCTTGCCGACGAAGGCGACCGGCTGGTCCTTCTCCCCGCCGCCGCGCCACTGCATGACCAGCAGCTTCGATTCGCGCGTGCTGCCCTGGCCGACGCCGAGCAGCGAGCCCATGCCAAGCTCCCCCATCTCCTTCTCGCCGAGCACCTCGACCTCGACGCCGAGGTCGCGCAGGGTCTCGCCCTCGGCAGCCAGGGATTCGGGATAGATGACGTTGGCCGGCTCCGAGACCAGGTCGCGGGTCATGCAGACGCCGTCGGCCAGTTTATCCAGCGGTGCAAAAGATTTGCGCGCTGCTTTTACGTCGGCAGTTCCGATTGCCAGTCCGGTCAGGGTCGGTTTCCGGTCCGCCTTTTCCCTGGTGCGGTATTTGTCGAAGCGGTAGCTGCGCAGCCGGGCGCCGAAGCCGGCCCGGGCCGCTGCCTCCGCGTCGTCGATCTTGCCGCCCTCGACCGGATCGAGCAGAACCGCCGCAGATTTTGCGCCAGCGCCGTTCAGGGCCGCGACGGCCCGGCCACCGGCATTCTGCGCCGCCAGCGCGTCGAATTCTTCCGCCTTGCCCAAGCCGAGCAGGATCACCCGATCCCAGCGGCCGTCGCCCGGGCTCGGCAAGACCAGCGAATCGCCACCGCCACCCTTAAAGCGGCTGGCTGCCACGGCGCGCGAGACCGCGCCGTCCAGGGCCTTGTCCACGGCCTGCGCCGAGGCCGAGAGGGCCTTGTCCTTCATCGCAAAAACAACCAGTGAACCGTCTTTCGACAGCTCGGGCTTGCTGAAGCGGATTTTCATGCGCGTAAACCTGTGGATGGAGAATTGGAAGGGGCAGCGGCCCCTTACTTAATCGGCCCGCCGCTGCAGTGCAATCGACGGACCCTCGGGGCCGCATCGATTTCCGGACGCCGGAACACCCCTGCGGCATGCGATCAAAAAAATAGGGGAGGGTTTAAAACCACCCTCCCCTAATTCTGCCAGTTACCGTTGAACGGCAACCGCTTTCGCTCAGTAGCGCGCGCTCAGCGTGGCCGCCAGGGCGTGCTCCGGCGACTCGCTGCCGTCGGCAGTTTCGCGCCGCTTCGCCTCAAAGGAGAGAGCGAGCGAGCCGCCGGCGTTCCCGACGCCCCGGTCGACCTCCTCCAACCGCCAGCCCAAGCTGTACTCGCGTCCGCTGTTCGAAAGACCGAACCCGAGTTCGGGCGTCCAGGTATAGCGGTCGCCGAAGGCGGCGAAGCCGTAGCCGAACCGCGCCGAGAGCTGGCTGTTGCCGAGATTGCCGCCGTTGCCGTTGGCAGCAAGACCTTCGAGAGGCACGCCGGACAGCAGCGCATCTGCGCCGCCGGAGGACGCGCCGCCCAGGGTCTGCGTCAGGCCCAGCTGCGGACCCCGGCCGCCGGCCTCCGGCTTCCAGGCCAGTGAGGCCGAGAGCCCGAGTTCGCGGAAGCCCTTCGCCGCATGGGTCAGCAGCCCGCGACCGCGAAGCTCGGCAGATAGCCCGCGCTTCCGGTCGGCCCAGGCGAGACTTGCGCCGATATCCGCGCCGAAGCCGGTCTCTGCGTCGCCACTGTCCTGACGCACCCCGACTTCGAAGCCGGGTGTCAGCACCGAGCCGTCTTCGAGGTGAACCGGCAGAGTCCCCTCCAGACCGAGACGCAACCGCGTCACGTCGGCGACCGCCGCCGCCAGCCGGCCGCCCACTCCGGAGACCGAGTCCGTCGAGATCCGCACGATCATCGCGTCCGTCTTGCCGGTCAGCGTCAGGCCTTCGCCGCCGCCGTCCACGATCGTTCCGCGCAGTCCTGCCGCAGCCATCCACATGTCGAGGTCGGTCTGCATCGCTGGCCCATCGCCGGGTGTCAGCGTGAAGCCGCCCAAGCCGTAGCCGGCCACGCCCCAGGCTTCCATACGGTCGCCCAGCGTGCGGCGAAGCCACGGATAGAGCCCGGTCAGCGTCGCCTCGATCGTGCCGCCCTCTGCGCCGTCGCGATAGCCGCCTTCACCCCGGCTGTGCGCAAGCATGAGGCCAGTCGTCCACGATCCCCGCGAATAGTCTCCGCCGAGCATCGCGCTCACCGCCTGGCCGTCCAGCGACAGCTCGCCCTCGCGCCCGTCGAAGCGCGTCACCGCGCCCCGGCCCCAGAGCGAGATGAAGCCGTTGTCCGCCGTCTCGGCTGTCGCCGAGAAGGAAGACCCCAGCAGCAGTTCGCGCGGGCCCATCGTGCGGCTACCGCGCCGCTGGTGGGTTGTTCCGACACCGACGCGGGAAATCACGCCGTGGCCGGTTTCGCCCCGGAGCGAGTCGGCGAGACCCAACGCACGATCCAGGCCTTCCGCCTCACGGCGCCACCCGACCCGCGACGTCCGGTCTCCGCCCGGCTCTTCACCGAACAGCGACCTGAGGTCAATCGGCTTGCCACCGAGCCTGACCTCTGCTCCCGGCTGCCGGGCCGTCCGTATCCGCTGCTGCACGGCGTCGATAACCTGGTCGGCCACCGTGCGCCCGAAGCGCGCGATCCACGCATTCGGGATAGGTCCGGAGTTGGAGATGGTGCCGGTCGCCGTGGCGTCGGCGATGCGCACGCCCCTCGGACCGAAGAGCGTGAGGGTCATCGTCTCCGATCCCTCGTCGTGCGAGTCCGCCAGCACCGGCACTTCGACCGTCTTCGACAGTTCACCCGGCGCGAAGCGCACCGCCCCGTGGCTGGCAACATAGTCCGCGCCCGCGTGCGCCGTGCCATCGGAGGTGCGGTAGCGCAATGACACCGTCTCCTCCGCCGGCGCGTTTAGCGTCACCTGGAAGCGGAGCGGCGCCCCAGAGGCCTCGCTGACCTGCGCATCCGCCACCGTGACCGATGGCCCATTATCCGCAGGCGGCACACTACCGGCGGCCCTGACGGTCCGCGTGAGCCGCACCGTCACCTGCTCGCCGGCCTGCCAGGGCAGGTCGATGTCGGTGACATCCGCGAGCCCCGCACGAGCGAATTTTGTCAACTCTCCGCCCGGCTTGATCGCGATATGGCCGATGTGCAGCGTGAGCTCGCCGGGAGCGTCGATATGCCCGCCCCTGCCGTCATGCACCGCAGTCAGTGTCCGAGTGTGCGAATCGTAGGCGATCCACCAGATGCGGTACGTCCTACCGTTTTCGGTCCACTCGGGCTGCTCGAACGCGGCGGCCCACCCGCCATAGTCGCCATGGCCTAAGTAGCTCCATGCCATCGTCGTCGACCACACATCGACCGACGACGGTCCCGCCGACACAGGCGCCGAGTCGTTGTCGAAAACGTCCACGCCAGCCGAAGCGTTCGTGTCGTCAACCGTGTAGCTTTCGCCCGAGACAATCGTCGCCTGAACACGCGCGTCCGCTTCATGCACGGCGTCGTCCACGGTGGCGAGGCTGAGCTGAGTTGTGGACGCGCCCGCGGCGAATGTCACGGTAGCGGGCGGCGTGCCGTCGAGCATGTTCCCGCTCTCCGTCACCCCGACCGATACGATCAATTCCGCCGACGCATCGCCGGTACGAGTCAGCGTGAACGCTACCGCAGCGCCTTCCGTCGTCGGCGTTGCGGTCGGCGCAATCGACACCGAAGGCAGAACGAGCTCGGGACCCGGAACCGTCAGGTTCAAGTTACCCGCGAACATTCGCCCGTCCGAGTCGCACGTCGCATACTGCGCCGCGCAGTCCGTCGTCGCCTGTGCGGTGAGCGTCACCGGGGCGGTGCCCTCCGGCACGACGGTCAGTCGCCATTGTTGATTGCGCCCTGTCACCACACGCTTCGCTCTGACGATGCGGCCGCCGTCCACCTCGAACAGCCGGTCCCGCACTGTGCGGTAGCTGTACCCCCTAGGCTCGTGGCTGAACTCAAGGACCAGCTTGAAATCGCCCGTCCCGTTGTGGGAGGTCGGCGCTTTTGTGAAGCGCGCCGTCAACGGTACAGCCTCCGTAGTCGAACGAGCCCGCGATTGGCCCTTTGAGGCGGCCCGATCTCGCGGGACAGACGACGTCAACTGATCGCTGAGCGAGACCGGGATGGTGTCGCCCACTGCCCATTCCAGATTGTTGGCAGACGACGCCAACCAGGTGAGTTGGGATTGCCGGGTGCGGGTACGGCCGATGCGGTCGCTCAACCTGTACTCGTGACCGCCGATCAAGAACGCACGGTTACCGAGCGCGGCCACGTCGACTTCGGACTTGAAGTCGAGGACCAGCGCTCCGTAGGCCGTGTAGTAGTAGATGCCCTCGATCTCGTAAGTCGTCCCGTCGACCGTAAAGGAGCCGGAACCGATACTGCCGTAGCAGGTATCGCCCCGGGAGCGGGCCTGCGGGGTTTCTGCGTCGGTGTCGCCGAGCTGCGCGACGCAGTACTGGCGGCGGTAGCCCCGTTCCCGCTCGCTCGATTCGACCACGGTCTCGGAGTATTCATGGTCCACCCAGTCGTAGGTGTAGTCGGAATAGTAGTTCCCCACGGTTATCGTGGTGCTCCATGTCTGCGCTGCGGCCGGCAGCGGGACTGCAAGAGCGGTGAGCACCGCCAATAGGGCAAAGACGGCTACGCCGTCCGGCTTCAGCCGTCGCCATAGCGCCGGGAATGGTCGTTTCGGATCCCGCGGTCCGCGGGGCGAGCCGATAACTGCCGGTTCGGATAAGGCTGCAGGTTGCTGCAAGAATTGTGCACGCATCGTTCATTCCTCCTCTTCCAGGGCCAATGGAGCGAGGGCACGGCCCTTTGCTCCGGGTAGTGGATGGGAGGCTGGGCAAATGAACGCCTGAACTACATGTACAATTTTAGAAAAAACTAAATTATAGTGGTTACATAATAAATATTACTGTATCTTTATTTTAGTGAACGCAGTATCTATATAGTTAAAACACTGTACCGGAATCTTACCGGTACAATATTGCCGACACTGCGATACGGTTGGAGCGGGCCTCCGGGGGCACGTGAAGCCGTCGCGGCGGCGGTTGCGGAGGCCAGGTCGAGGCGCATCGCCGGTCAGGTCGCGGTGCTGCAGCGGTGTCGACCGTTCGGCGAAAAACCGAACGGCCGCTTCGGCGCCGTTCGATCCAGTGAAGACCGGAGAATTTCATCTCGATCGGTGCACGATTGCGCACAAGCTGCTAGATTTCGGACAGCTCCTGTCGCAACGCATGTTTGCCAACGCCATGTTCGATCCGGATACCGTCGCCGCCATCGACATCCACACCCATGCCGAGGAACCGTGCGGCACCCACGCCGACGACGGCTATGCCGAGTTCCAGGCCGGGATGCAGAAGTATTTTCGCACCGGGCGGGACTGGCCGCCGGCGATCCCCGAGACCGCGGCCTATTTCCGCGAACGCAATATCGGCGCGGTCATCTTTGCAGTCGATTGCGAGCGCGAGACCGGCTTCCGCCGCTACGACAACGAGGCGATCGCGGAGGAAGCGGCCGAACATTCCGATATCCTTATCCCCTTCGCCAGCATCGATCCGGCCAAGGGCAAGGCGGGCGCGCGCGAGGCGCGCCGGTTGGTCGAGCATTTCGGTATGCGCGGCTTCAAGTTCCACCCGACCATGCAGGGCTTCTATCCGAACGACCGCAGCGCCTATGTGCTCTACGAGGCGATCGCCGAGGCCGGGGTTCCGGCGCTGTTCCACACCGGCCAGACCGGGGTCGGCTCCGGCATGCCGGGCGGCATGGGCATGCGGTTGAAATATTCCAACCCGATGTATCTGGACGATGTTGCGGTGGATTTCCCGGAGATGACCATCGTCCTCGCCCACCCGTCCTTCCCGTGGCAGGAGGAGGCGCTCTCGGTCGCGAACCACAAGCCGAACGTCTATATCGACCTCTCCGGCTGGTCGCCGAAATACTTTCCGCCGATCCTGGTGCGCTACGCCAATTCGCTGTTGCGCCACAAGGTGCTGTTCGGTTCCGACTGGCCCGCCATTACGCCCGACCGCTGGCTGGCGGATTTCGAGACTCTGAACATAAAAGACGAAGTCAAGCCGCTGATACTGAAGGAAAATGCGCGCAAGGTCCTGGGGATTTAAGCTCCCTTCGACATGTTCGGTGCAGCCCCTCGATACGGCCCTTCGGGCCTACTCGGGATGAGGATTTTCTATATTCTCACCTCACCCTGAGTAGTGGCGAAGCCGCGTATCGAAAGCCTGCCCTGAGCTTGTCGAAGGGGGCGGCCGCCGGTTCGACATTCGGCGCGGCCCGTGCCATCTTTTTCGCTCCTCCCGAAAGCGGCGGCGGTCCGTTTGCGACCGGCGCCGCACTGAACGACGACGGACTTTCGGAACCATGACAGCAGCGCCGGACCCGCCCGAACTTACCGTCTATATCGACGTCAAGAGCCCCTTTGCCTATCTCGCCATGGAGCCGACCCGGGCGCTCGCGGCGGCGTTCGGTATCGACCCGGTCTGGAAGCCCTATACGCTGGAAATCCCGGATTTTCTGGGTGCGGTCGAGACCCGTAACGCGCATCAGTGGCGCAAGGTGCGCTACGCCTACATGGACGCCAGGCGGATCGCCAACACGCGCGGGCTGACCGTGCTCGGCCCGCAGAAGATCTTCGACAGCTCCATCGTCCATATCGGCATGCTGCGCGCACGGGACCACGGGCGTTTCGAGGCGTATATCGACCGCGTGTTCCTGCGCTTCTGGAAACGCCAGCTCGAGATCGAGGATCCGGCGGCGATCGCCGCGGTACTGGAGGAAGCAGGCGTGCCGTCGGCCGGCTTTGCCGAATGGGCGCAGGGCGAAGGCCGCCGGCGCCACGATGCGCTGTGCCGGGAGGCCGAGGAGATCGGCGTGTTCGGCGTACCGACCTTCGTTTTCCGTGAGGAGCTGTTCTGGGGCAGCGAGCGCCTGGACATGCTGCGCGAGCGGATCGAGGAAACGCGAGCGGCGTAAGGGCCCTGTCTCGGCCGCCGCGCCGCGAAGACCTTGCAAGGCTTGCCCGCGCAACCGCGCCTGATCTATGGAAGGCGCGCCCGGGCCGGGATGCAACGGAAGGGAAGGAACGCCAAATGACCGTCCGGTCGCTCGAAGACAAGATCCGGTCGATTGGAAATCCGGTCGACATGCTGCGCAACGCCGCTGCCGGCCCGTACCAGTTTCCGATCCAGTCCGAGTTCTCCAACTGGCGCGACGAGCAGGAGGCATGGCGCCGGACCGCCGTCCTGTTCGACCAGTCCTTCCACATGACTGATCTCTATGTCGAAGGGCCTGACACCCGCCGGCTGGTCGAAAGCATCACGGCCAACGCAGCGACCAACTGGCGCCGCAACGTCGCCAAGCAGTTCGTCGCCTGTACACCGAGCGGCTATTTCGTCGGCGATGCGATCCTGTTCATCCTCGAAGAGGACCGGGTCAACATCGTTAACAAGCCGATCACCCGCAACTGGATCGTCTACCACGCCGAAAAGGGCGGATACGACGTCGAACTTACGACCGACGACCGGGCGCTCGACAACCGGGGCCGCAGGCTTGGATACCGCTTCGAAGTGCAGGGACCCAACGCCTGGGCGATCCTCGAGAAGGTCAACGGCGGTCCGATCGAGGGCATCAAATTCTTCCGCATGGGCGAGATCAACATCGCCGGCCGCCAGGTCCGCGCGCTGCGCCACGGTATGGCCGGCGAAGCCGGGCTGGAGTTGTTCGGCCCCTTCGAGGACCACGGCCTCATCAGGGACACGCTGCTGGAAGCAGGACAGGAATTCGGATTGCTGCCTGCCGGATCGAGAACCTATTCGACCGTTGCGCACGAAAGCGGCTGGTTCCCCTCGCCGATGCCGGCGATCTATTCCGGCGAGGACCTGAAGCCGTACCGGCAATGGCTCCCGGCCGACGGTTTCGAGGCTTCGATCTCGCTCGGCGGCAGCCTCGTCAGTGCCGATATCGAGGACTACTACCTGACGCCCTGGGACCTGGGATACGGCCACATCGTGAAGTTCGACCACGATTACATCGGCCGGAGCGCACTGGAGGCGATGCAGGACCGCCCCCACAAGCGCAAGATGACGCTGCGCTGGGACAAGGACGACGTGGTGCGCGTCTTCGCCAGCCTGTTCAACGAAGGCGACCGGTTCAAATATCTGGACATCCCGGCCTCGCATTACGCCACGCTGCCCTACGACCTGGTGACCCACGAAGGGCAACCCGCCGGCATTTCCCATTACCCGGTCTACAGCTCCAACGTGCGCGGATGGATCTCGCTGGCGCTTCTCGACGAATCCGCGGCCCGGCCCGGCGCCGACGTCAGCGTGCTCTGGGGCGAGCCCGACGGCGGCTCGGCCAAGCCGACCGTCGAGCGCCACGTCCAGACTGAAATCCGCGCCACGGTCGAGCCCTGCCCGATCTCCCTGACCGCGCGGACGGATTATCGGGCGTGAGCGCCGGCTCCGAGGGCCGCTTTCCGTTCCGGAGCGCGCCCCTGTGACTTACGCGCCGCCCGCCAGCGCCCTGCCCGCCGAGCCGCCGCAGCGCAGCCACTACGATGTCGTGATTGTCGGCGGCGCGATGTACGGCTCTTCGATCGCCTGGTGGCTCACGCGTAACCCGGATTTCGACGGTTCCGTGCTCGTCGTGGAGCGCAACCCGTCTTACGAATTTACATCGACGGCGCATACCAACAGTTGCATGCGTCAACAATTTTCCAGTGCGATCAATGTGCGGGTTTCGCAATTCGCCGCTGAATTCGTGAAGAATTTCCGCGCCTGGATGGACGACGATCCGCGGGTGCCGGACGTCGCTCTTGTCAGCACCGGGTACATGTACCTGGCCGACACCGCAGAATTCGCCGCTACGCTGCGCGAAACACAGGAGATCCAGGCGGCTTGCGGCGCCGGAACCCGGCACATGACGCCCGGCGAAATCGCCGCCGAATACCCGTTCTACCGGCTCGACGACATCGTCGCCGCCAACCACAACCCGGTCGACGAAGGCTTCTTCGAGGGCGCGACCCTGTTCGAGTGGTGGCGGCGCATTGCAAGCCAGCGCGGCGCCGAATATGTCGCCAACGAAGTCGTCGCCATGACGCTGAACGCGGCCGGCACGGCGGTCGACAGCATCACCCTGAAATCCGGCGAGAAAATCGCCTGCGGCACGGTAGTCAACGCCTCGGGGCCGCGGGCGGCGCGGACGGCCCGGATGGCCGGGATCGCGGACCTTCCGGTCGAGCCGCGCAAGCGTTACAGCTTTGTCTTCTCCGCCGAAAAGCCCCTGGACCGGCCGTTGCCCCTGACCATCAACCCGTCGGGCGTGCATGTCCGGGCGGACGGCGCCAACTATCTCGCCGGCTGCGGGCCGGCGGAAGATCCGCCGGTCGATCCCGACGATTTCGTCCAGGACCATAGCCTGTGGGAAAACAAGGTCTGGCCGGGATTGATGGAGCGGATTCCGCAGTTCGACGCCCTGCGGCTGCGCAATTCGTGGGCCGGCCACTACGCCTTCAACACCTTCGACCACAACGCGATCCTCGGGCCGCATACCGAAATCGCCAATTTCATCTTCGCCAACGGTTTTTCCGGCCACGGCTTCCAGCAATCGCCGGCGATGGGCCGCGGCACGGCGGAATGGATCCTCTACGGCGAATTCCGCGCCCTCGACCTCAGCCCATTTCTTTACCGCCGCATCCCCGAAGGCCGCCCGTTCGTGGAGAGCGCGGTGATCTAGGCGTTTCGGATAGGCGCGGTCTTCTTCCGACCATTATTCGGCGATCGAAAACTCGATCTCCCACCCTGCCTAGCGCTTGCCTTCCCGCTCGAGCTTGCGGCGGATCTGGCGCCACTTGCGCATGGCCTTGCGGTGCTGCCGGTAGGTCTTTGAAAAGAAATGGCCGCCGGTGCCATCGGCGACGAAATAGAACTCGTCATGCGCCATGGGCCGGACCGCGGCTTCGATCGCCTTGCGTCCGGGATTGGCGATCGGCGTGGGCGGCAGGCCGAAATGCATATAGGTATTCCACCGGTGCGGCGTCTTCAGGTCCTTGCGCAGCAGCCGGCGCCCGAGCGGCGCCTTGCCCCCGGTGAGGCCGTAGATCACCGTCGGATCGGTCTCCAGCTTCATGCCGCGGCGCAGCCGGTTGACGAACACGCCGGCGATGCGCGCCCGCTCGCCGGGCTTGCCGGTCTCTTTCTCCACGATCGACGCCAGGACCAGCGCCTCGCCCTTCCAGCGCAGCGGCAGTCCCGGGGCCCGCTTGGCCCAGGCCCGGTCGAGCGCCTCGGACATCGCCTCCTGCATGCGCCGGACGATCGCGTCGCGCGATTCGCCCCTGGCGAACAGGTAGGTATCGGGCATCAGGGCGCCTTCTGCGGGTTTCAGCGCGATCGAGCCGGTGAGGTCCGGCGCCTTCCGGATGCGTTCCAGCACCTGCCACGTCGTCAGGCCTTCCGGTATCGTCAGGCGGCGCAACACCGTGCGGCCGGCGATGACGATGCCCAGGGCCTCGCGCTGGCTGACCCGGGCGGGAAACCGGTACTCGCCCGCTTTGATCCGCCGGTCCGCGCCTAGAAGCTGCGCCCAGAGCCGGAACAGCACCGGTTGCCGGATCACGCCGGCGGCGGTCATTTCCCGGATCACCCGGTCGAGACCGACTCCCTTCGGAACGTCGATGGATGCCGCCGCCGGCAGGGGCCCCGGCCGCGTATAGGCATGGAAGGCGTAGCCGGCCGCACCCGCTGCCAGAAGAATCGACAGCGAGAGGATGGCAACGGCCCATTTCAGGTAGCGTTCCATGCCTTCCCGCCCGGCGGTTTTCGCTCCCGGGGTTCCCGCTCTACGGCGCGGCGGCGAACAGCAGGGACGCGTTTGTACCGCCGAAGCCGAAGGAATTCGACAGGGCGTGGCGGATCGGCCGCTCCTTCGCCGCGTGGGCCGCGAGGTCGATATCGCAGCCGTCGGACGGATTGTCGAGATTGAGCGTCGGCGGCGCCACCCGGTGTTTCAGCGCCAGAATGGAAAAGATCGCCTCGACGCTGCCGGCCGCGCCCAGCAGATGGCCGATCGCGGACTTGGTCGACGACATGGTGAGCGCATAGGAATGGTCGCCGAACAGCCGCTTGACCGCGCCCAGTTCGATCTCGTCGCCGAGCGGAGTCGAGGTGCCGTGGGCATTGATGTAGTCGACATCCTCCAGGTTCAGCTTTGCCCGGCGGATCGCGTTGCGCATGGCGCGGAAGCCGCCGTCGCCGTCCTCGGCCGGCGCCGTGATGTGGTAGGCGTCGCCCGACAGGCCGTAGCCGACGATCTCGGCATGGATGTCTGCGCCGCGCCGCCGCGCGTGCTCGTATTCCTCAAGGACGACGATCCCGGCGCCCTCACCCATCACGAAGCCGTCGCGATCCTTGTCCCACGGCCGGGAGGCGCGCAGAGGCTCGTCGTTGAAGTGGGTCGACATGGCCCGGGCCGCGCAGAAACCCGCCATGCCCAGGCGGCACACGGCCGCTTCGGTGCCGCCGGCGACCATCACGTCGGCGTCGTCGAGCATGATCAGCCGCGCCGCGTCGCCAATGGCATGTGCCCCGGTCGAGCAGGCCGTGACCACGGAATGGTTCGGCCCCTTGAAGCCGTATTTGATCGAAACGTGGCCGGAGGCTTCGTTGATCAGGGCAGACGGAATGAAAAAAGGCGAGATCCGGCGCGGGCCGCGCTCGTGCAGGACGATCGAACCGTCGTAGATGGTCTCGAGCCCGCCGATGCCCGAGCCGATCAGGACGCCGGCGCGGTCGCGGTCGTCTTCGGTTTCGGCGGTCCAGCCGGCATCGGCGATCGCCTGTTCCGCCGCCGCAATCGCGTAGACGATGAAATTATCGATCTTTCTCAGATCTTTGCGAGGAATCGTGTCTTCGGCGGCGAAGGCCGTAACGTAGTCCGGACAGCCCTCCGGCGCATCTCCGAGGTCTGGACGCGGCACCTGTCCGGCGACCTTGCACGGCAGGTCGGAGACATCGAAGCGCGTGACCGCCCGGATGCCGGACCGGCCGTTGACGAGATTGTCCCAGGTTTCGCCGACCGTCACGCCGAGCGGCGTGGTCAGGCCGATGCCGGTGACGACGACGCGCCTCATCTGCTGCGCTCTCCGGTATGGCAGGCCCGGCCAGGGCGCATGGACGTGCCCGATGCCACAGCGGCCGGGCCGGGAATTTCCCGAAGTTTGACGGGCATCCGCCGGTCCCCTTCGGCTAATCGGGGGGCGGCGCAGGGATTCATTGCCGGATCAGGACTTCATTTCGGCGATAAAGTCGATGGCGTCCTTGACGGTCGTGATCTTTTCGGCAGCGTCGTCGGGGATTTCGATATCGAACTCTTCTTCGAACGCCATGACGAGTTCGACCGTGTCGAGGCTGTCCGCGCCGAGATCGTCGATGAAGCTTGCGTCCTCGGACACCTTGGCCTCGTCGACGCCCAGATGTTCGACAACGATACTCTTCACGCGATCTGCAACGTCGCTCATGGGACTCTTTCCTTGAAACGTTTCCGACTACCGGGTGCCGGGCGGAACCGGCGCAGAGGACGCCCAGACCGGAAAGCTCCGACATGCGCGCCCCGAAATGCGCGTTGCGGCAACCGCCTGCCACGCGCCATTTGACGCGGAAATTGAAGGCGTTCCCAACGGACCGCCCTTCAGCCTTCCGGCTCATCCGGCCAATCCGTTATCACAGGGCGGCGCAGTTGACCAGCAGCCCCATGAAGAGGTGCCGGCCGGCCGGCAACGGTCCGTGCTGCCGATGGCATTAATCCAAAATCCATGTGACAATAGGTCTCTGGATAAAAAAATGCTTGCGTGTGGCAAAAATCACACAAAGCTGCCGAAATTCTGCTACAAGAGGATGGCCAGACACATTGCATATGACCTCCGTCATCTCCCCCAACATTGTGTCTGACACCGAAACTCGCGGCCCCGCCGGATTTCCGGCGGGGCTTTTTCTGCCCCGATCCGCCACAATTTGCGGCCGAACGGCCGGCAGCTGACCGGCGGATATTCGGCATTTTATCGGCAATCGATCGACAAAAATTCCAACTGTGCTTGGCACGCGGGCCGCAAGGCACATATCCGTTTTCGCCACTCCGCTCCGGATATTCCGAATGCCCAGCCCGATCCGAATCGCTTACCGCTTTCTTTCCGCTGCCCCGGCCGCCGCCCAGGCCGCGGCCCTGACCACCGTTTTGGCCGCCCCTTTCCCGGTAGTCGCGCCGGCGTTGGCCCAAACCTTCAAGTCCAGTGCCGGCCCGCTCAAGGTCGTCACCGTTGCCCGCGGCCTCGAACATCCCTGGTCGCTGGCCTTCCTGCCGTCCGGCCGGATGCTGGTCACCGAACGGCCGGGGCGCTTGCGCATCGTCACGCGCAACGGCGGCGTCGGGGCGCCGGTCCGCGGTGTGCCCAGAGTTGCGTCGCGTGGCCAGGGCGGACTACTCGACGTCGTCGCCGATACGGATTTCGCCCGGAACCGGACGATCTTCCTTTCTTATTCCGAACCGGGCCGTGGAGGCGCCGGAACCGCCGTGGCGCGTGCCCGGCTGGAAGGCAATTCGCTTACCGGCCTCAAGACCATCTTCCGCATGGTGCCGAAGTCGCGCGGCGGGCGGCATTTCGGCTCGCGCATCGTCATTGCGCGCGACGGCACCCTCTTCGTCACCCTGGGAGAACGCGGCGAACGGCGGCGCACCCAGGATACGAGCATCCACCGCGGCCAGGTGATCCGTATCGGCAAGGACGGTTCGATCCCGAAAGACAATCCGTTCGTCGGCCGCAAGGGGTTTCGCCCGGAGATATGGTCGTACGGACACCGCAACCCGCAGGGCGCGGCGCTGCATCCGGAGACCGGCCGTCTCTGGATCCACGAGCACGGAGCGCGCGGCGGCGACGAAGTGAACGTCCCGGAGCCCGGCCGCAACTATGGCTGGCCGATCATCGCCTACGGCCGCCACTACTGGGGCGGCAGGATCGGCGAGGGCACCCACAAGCCCGGCCTCAAGCAGCCGGTCCATTTCTGGGATCCGTCGATCGCGCCGTCCGGCCTCGCTTTCGTGACCGGCCCGGTGTTCAAGGCGTGGCATGGCGATATGCTGGTCGGCGCCCTGAGTTTCCGGATGCTGGTCAGGCTGCGCTTCGAAGGGACGCGGCTGAAGCGCGAAGAACGGCTTCTGGAAGAGCTCGACGAACGGATCCGCGACGTGAGGATCGGGCCGCGCGGCTTCATCTGGCTGTTGACTGACAGCGACGACGGCCGGGTGCTCAGGCTGGAGCCGGTACGCTGATCGAGAATTGAGGCGCGCGCCGGTCGGCGTCGCTGCAGGCCGTCTAGGGCGCGGACGATTCGCCGTAACTCACGCAAATCTTGGTGCTGTCCGCGACGGAAAGAGGATCGCCCGTCAGTCCGCAGCGGTGAGCGTCCGGCCCGAAGCTGTTGCGGCAGAAATGCGTACAGTCGGTGCAAACGCCGTAATTGAGACCGCCGCTCTTGGCCTGGAGGCAATCGACGACGCGGTCGAGGAACCGGCTCGCATCGTCCAACTCGTCGCCGAGCGCGCCGGCAACCGATGCGACGCAATGCAGCGGGTCGTTCTCCAGCGCCGCATTGCCTTCGCCGGTCAGCTTGAGCAAAACCGCCCGCCTGTCCCGCCCGCTCGTCTCACGGCCGATCATCCCTTTGGCTTCCAGAGCCTTGATGGTCTGCGACATGGTCCCGCGCGTGGTGCCCAGGTAATCGCTGATTGCCGTGGGGGTCCGGGAATAGCGGTTGGCGCGCCCGAGATAGCGGAGAACCGCCCATTGCGCCGGGTTGAGGCCATCGGAGAACTGCAGGCAATGGACAGCCCGTCCCAGCCGGTCGACAAGGCTGGTCATGCGGTCGACGGATGGATCGCCGTTGGCTTTGCCGCTGCTTTCCGTACAAGGATCGCAGCCATTGGCGGCGCCTCCATCGGAGGCGGGCGCAGATCGGTGGGAAGCCTGGGCAGACGGCATGCCGGTCATGCGACCGAAGTTAAGGTCCGGCAATTCAATGTCGAGTCGATATTTTTTTGGCTTGTAATTTTATTGCGCGTGATATATTATCGAGTCGAAATCACCTGACAGTTCAAAAACCCTGAAAGGATGCGGTAGCCCCATGGCTTACGCAGACTCTGCCGCAACGGAACGGAGCAATCGGCGCTATATCTCGGCGGCGATGGATGCGCCCGTTCTGGAGCGGGAATACGAAGTCGACCTCGCCCGGCGCTGGAACGAAAGGCGCGACGAGCGTGCGATGCACGAGATCGTCGAGGCGCATGCCCGCCTCGTCGTTCGGATCGCTGCGGGCTTCCGCTCGAGCGGCCTGCCGATGGCCGATCTCATGCAGGAAGGCAATATCGGCCTGATGGAAGCCGTCGAACGCTTCGACCACGAGCGCGAGGTCCGCTTCTCGACCTATGCGTCCTGGTGGATCGTCGCGTCGATCCAGAACTACATCCTGCGCAATTCCTCGATCGTGCGCGCGGCAACCACGCCGAAGCAGCGCCGGCTGTTCTTCAACCTGCGCCGGCTGCGCGCGCAGCTCAGCACCGGCTTCGACGGCCAGCTGACGACCGACGAACGGCAGATCATCGCCGACAAGCTGGATGTCACCGTGGCCGACGTCGAACGCATGGAGCTGCACCTGACGCGCCCCGACCAGTCGCTCAACGCCCTGATCGGCCTGGAAGACGACGGCGCGCAGTTCCAGGACCTGCTGGAGGATACCGGCCCCGGGCCGGAAGAGCTGGCCGCCAATGCCAGCGGCCGGCGGACCCGGAAAAGGTGGCTGGAAACCGCGCTCGACAAGCTGACGCCGCGGGAACGGCGCATCATCGTCCGCCGCTTCCTGGAAGAGGACAAGAGCACCCTCGCCGAGATCGGCGTCGAGTTCGGTGTCAGCAAGGAGCGGATCCGCCAGATCGAAAGCCGGGCGCTGCAGAAAATGCATGCATCGCTGGCCCAGATGGGCGGCTCTCCGAAAGATCTGTTCGACAGCTGAACCGCAACGGGCCCTTATCGACCGGCCGGCGGCCGGACCTCCCGGCCGCCGTTCCACGATTTCGGGACCCGGACAGTGCGAAACAGCTTCGCCCCCATTATGGGTCACAAAGCGGATTTTACCACTGCATAACGGGTCGTCGCGGACTGCCAGGGCCCCGAAACGCGCCGAATTGACGCGAAGGGGCGATTCTGCGTCCGGCTTGTCTGGCGCGAGACAGTCGCTATACCGTCCCCAGAATTCTGTTCTGGAGGAAAAGATGAAGAAATTCAAAAGGCTCGCCCCGGCGGTTGCCCTGTTGATGGCCGCCGGCCTGCTCAGCGCTTGCGACAACAAGGAAGTGGTCGAAAAGCTGACCGGCCAGATCGAGGCCGCCAAGGGCGAAATCGCGGCAGCCACCAAGGGGTTGGGCGACCGGCTCAAGCAGGGCATGGCAGACCTCGATGCCAAGATCGCCGCTGCCACGGGCAAGGCGGACAAGGCTGCCGCGGCGGCGGTCGCCAATGCCGGCAAGGCCGGTGCGCTCGACAATACCACGAAGGCGCTCGGCGCCGCGCTCGACGAGGTCAAGGCCCAGGTCGGCGCGTCGAGCAAGACCCTGGGTGCCTCGGTCGACAAGGTATCGGTCGAGGTCGGAGCGCTTACTGCGGCGGTCAAGTCGCTGAGCGCGGCAGTTGAAATGAACCAGGCCCAGGTGGGCGCGGTCGATGGCGCGGCCAAGTCCCTGGCCGCCGCCGTCGAGAAGGTTCAGGCCCAGGTCGGCAAGGTGGGAAGTGCCACGACTTCGCTGAACGCCGGGCTCGACAAGGTTCAGGCCCAGGTCGACAGCATCGGAGAAAGCATCAAAACCGCGCATGGACAGGTTACGGCGCATGTCGAGGCGGGACAGGCAGCGCTGGATGACCTTTTCGCCGATTTGCGGAATCGCGTGGAAGCTGCCGAGAAAAACTCCGCCGATCTGAAAAAGCAGGTGGGCGATCTGGCCGAGCGCCTCGCCGCCGCCGAAGCTAAGCTGAAAGCGCCTGCGCAGAACTAGGGCCACAGCCATGCCCAATCCCGGCCCGGCGGCGAGCGAAGCTGGTTCGGGCTGGCCCGAATATTACGAAATCGTGGCGGACCGGCCGCCCCGCCGGACGACCCTGACAGCGATCGCCGGGCACCGTTCCCCGATCGGCGGCCTTCCGGCCACGGCGGTCGATCTGGGCTGCGGCGGCGGCCGCGATACCGCGCCGCTGCTGGAGGCCGGATTTTCGGTGCTTGCGCTTGACGCGGAAGCGGCGGCTGGCAGAGCGCTGCAAACCCGTTTTCCGGAGGCCTGGGACAGCGGGCGACTGATCTTCCGCCGGACTGATTATTCGAGCGACGACCTTGACCTGCCGGCATCCGGTATCGTCAACGCCAGCTTCTGCCTGCCCGCCTGTCCGCCGGATCGGTTCGGCGGCCTCTGGTCGCGGATTGGGGCAACTGTCGTGCCCGGCGGCCTGCTCGCGGGCCATCTTATTGGCCCGAACGACAGTTGGGCGCGTCGCGGCGACGATCTTGCGATTCACAACCGCCGCGATGTCGACGCACTGCTCGCCGGCTGGGAACCCCTGCTGGTAGAAGAGGAGGAAACGGACTCGGTCACGCCCCGCGGTGAGGCCAAGCACTGGCACGTCTTCCATATCGTTGCGAGGAAACCGGCCTGAAATGTCTGCTCTGCCGCGCCATACATTCCGGCCCGTCCCGGCTTTACGCCTCCTCCTCCCGGCGCTCCTGTTCTTCCCGTGCGTCCTGGCCCCTGAACCGGTATTGGCGAAATGCGTGCAAGGCGAATGCTGGGGCGCCGTCGCGTTCAGCCGGCTGACCGGTTATTGGGTCTACTCGATGAACCATCCGACGAGGGTTTCGGCGCGCAGCCGCGCCTGGCTGATGTGCGAAAAACGCTGTTCCAACGTCGTGACGGTGAAGAATGGCTGTCTGGCCCTGTTCGTAACCCCGAAAGGCCGCTACGCCACCGGGAAGGGCTCGACCGCGGAAGAGGCGACCGCGGCGGCCCGCCGCCAATGCCGGTCCCGGAACGCCAAATGCCTGTTTCGCCTCGCCCGTTGCACCGCGGACTTCGAGGAGTTGAAGCGCCGGGCCCTCGAAAAGCAACGAAACAAGGGCGAGCGGCAACCGTTCGTCGTACCGAAAAATCCGCCGCCGGCGCAAGCCGAGGAACTCAAGCTCTAGAAACGGTCCACGCCCGGCGGGACCGCTGCGGCGCCGAAGCTGGCGTGCCGCGCAGGCTCCGGAGAACGGAGGCCGGCAGCACGCCGATACGGAAACGCCCGCCGGTCCTAACCGGCGGGCGTTGAATTTCCGGCCGCTCCGGTTGCCCGGAACGGCGAGATTGCAGGGTCAGACCTGCTGCAGGTTCACGGCCTTCGGGCCGCGGGTGTCCTGCTGGGTTTCGAACTGGATTTTCTGCCCTTCGGAAAGCTGGCCCAGGCCGGCGCGTTCCACGGCGGTGATGTGGACGAACACGTCCTTGCCTCCGCCGTCGGGCTGGATGAACCCGTAGCCTTTGGTGGTGTTGAAGAACTTCACGGTACCGGTTTGCATACTTGAGTACTCACTTCGTACAGGTTGTGGCGGCCGGACAATCTGGCCGCTGGATCCGCCGCATTGGCGGAATGAACCCTTCATAGGCCCGGACGGTTCAGGTTTTGTGACCGGACAGGCCGCCGAAAGGCGGAAACGACTCGTTCAATCTTCCGGAAGGCCTTCAAACGGAACGATTCGGGCACACTGAACGCGCGCCGGAACCATCGGTAGAAAAGTCGACCATCAGGCTGTCGTATGCCGTCCGCCGGGATGTGGGATGCTTTGCCGCTGGGGGCAAGGCAGAATTCCGCGCTTTTTCGATCCGCACTGCCCCGCTGCTGTCCCACCGATAAGCCCGCCCGTGCAACCACGGCCGGGTCAGGAGCCGACGAAAATCCGGTCGATCGCCAGGCTGTCCGCAGACAGGCAATTGGCCGGATCGCGCAGGCTGTCCCAGTCGCAGGGAGCGCCGGTCCGGCGCTCCAGCAGGTCGATCAGGTGCTCGCCGCTCTCTGCCGCTTCGCGGCAGGCGGACTTGACGAGGGCCTGTGCCTCGACGCGCGGCATGTGGCCGGAGAGCGCATAACTCGCGGCCTCGGCAAGCAGCAGCCCGTTCGACACCTCCAGGTTGGCGCGCATCCGTTCGGGGCGGACGATCAGCCGGTCGAGCATCTCGTCGGCGGTGCGCAGCGCACCACCGGTTGCGGCCAGCATCGGCGGCAGGAGCATCCATTCCACGGTCCAGCCGGCCCCGCCCCGCTCATGCTCCTGCGGCGCGGCCTGAAAGACGCCGGCCAGCTGGGTCGCGCAATAGGACGCCAGCGCCGTCAGCGTCTCGGCAGCAATCGGGTTCGCCTTCTGCGGCAGGGTGCTTGAGCCGCCGCCGCCGCTGTCGGCCAGTTCGCCGACCTCGGTCATCGCCATCAGCGCGACATCGCGACCGATCTTGCCGAGGCTGCCGGCGACCAGCGCCAGCCAGGACGCCAGCTCGCCGATGCCGTCGCGCGCGACATGGTGGTTTGCCGCTGCCGGCGCCAGGCCGAGCTCTGCCGCCAGGGCGTCGGCGACGGCAAAGCCGTCCGGCCCGAGCGCCGACAGGTTGCCCGCCGCGCCGCCGAACTGCACGCACAGGACCCGCGGGCGCAACTGGGCGAGCCGTTCGCGATGCGCGATCAGCGGCTGTGCCCACCGCGCCGCCTTCAGACCGAAGGCGATCGGCAGCGCCTGCTGCGACCGGGTCCGGCCGGCCATCGGCGTCCCCCGGTGGGCGTTCGCCAGCGCCCTCAGTTTCGCGACGATGGCGGCAAGGCGCCGGTCGGCGATATCCAGTACCGTCTGCGCCTGGAGCAGGAAGCCGGTGTCGATGATGTCCTGGCTGGTCGCGCCCCAATGGACGTAGGTCGCAGCATCGCCGCCGACACGGCGGCGCAACTGGGCAACGAATTCGACGGTCGGCACGCCGGTGACGACCGTATCGGCCCCGATGGCATCGAAGTCGACGGCAAAGTCTTCAAGAGCCTCGCAGATGCGCGCCGCGGCGGCAGCCGGAATGACGCCCAGCCGCCCCTGCACTGCCGCCAGCGCAGCTTCGACCCGCACCATGGCCGCCAGCGCCGCCTCGTCGGTGAGCGTGGCATTGACCGCCGGGTCGGACAGCAGCGGCGCGATCAGGCGCGAGGCGAAGGGGCCGACGGTCACCGGCCCGGTCGACACACGGCGCGCCGGCGCAGCGCGTCAGACATCGAAAAACACCGTCTCGCCCGCGCCCTGGAGGCGGATGTCGAAGCGGTAGACGGTCCGGCCGCGGCTCTGCGTCCGCTCGGCGATCAGGGTGGGACGGCGCGCGGCGTCGACGCTGCTCAGCACGGAATCGGCATCGTTCGCGGCAGCCTCGTCGGAAAAGTAGAGCCGGGTGTAGGCGTGGGAGAGCATGCCGCGGGCGAACACGCAAACGACGATGTGCGGCGCCTGCAAGGCGTTGCCCAGGCCGGGCACGGCGCCCGGCTTGATCGTGTGGAAGCGGTATCCGCCGTCCTTGTCCGTGCCGGTCCGGCCGAAGCCGCGGAAAGTATCGTCGAGCGGCACGTCGGCCCGGTCGTCCTCGTCGTGGCGATAGCGCCCGGCGGCGTTGGCCTGCCATATCTCGACCATCGAATCGGGCACCGGGTTGCCCTCCCCGTCGAGCACCCGGCCTTCGACGACGATATGCTCGCCCGCCGTCGCCGCGCCCGCCAGCATCTCGCTCGTATAGCCGGTGTAGCGGATGCCGGTCGCCAGTTCCGGCGTCAGGCCGTAGAGGAAGAACGGGCCGACGGTCTGGGATGCGGTCTGCTTAGCCATGATGCCGCCGCCCTACGCTTCCATCGGGGTCGCGTCGCGGCCGCGCAGGACGATGTCCCATTCGTAGCCGAGCGCCCATTCCGGCCGGGTGATCTCCATCGAGAAATCCGCGACCAGGGCCTGCATCGCCTCGGGATTGGGCGAGGCGTTGAAGATCGGATCGAGTGGCAGCAGCGGATCGCCCGGGAAGTACATCTGGGAGACCAGCCGGGTCGCGAAGCCCGGCCCGAACAGGGAGAAGTGGATGTGGGCCGGCCGCCAGGCGTTGTAGTGGTTGCCCCAGGGATAGGCGCCGGGTTTCATGGTGACGAAGCGGTAGCGCCCGTCGGCGTCGGTCACGGTGCGGCCGGCGCCGATGAAGTTCGGATCGAGCGGCGCGTCGTGCTGGTCGACCTCGTGGATGTAGCGCCCGGCGGCGTTGGCCTGCCAGATTTCTACCATCGTCTCCGGCACCGCCCGGCCGTTTTCATCCAGGACCCGGCCGGCGACGATGATGCGCTCGCCCATCGGCTCGCCGTTGACGCGGGCGTTGACCGTCAGGTCCGCCTCGCCTTCCGGCGCGGCCTCCGGCCCGAAGGACGGCCCGGTCACCTCGGATAGCGTGTGCGGGATCGGCACCAGGGGCTGTCGGGGCGCCCGGTGCTTCGTCGACCCATAGGCCGGATAGTCGTAGGCGGGATGCACGTCCCAGTCGCGGGCGCGGTAGGGCGCGGGATCGGCCATTATGTGTCCCCTTGTTTGTCGGCGCGTTGATCGGCCATCTCGGCCAGCGTCCGCTTGGCGATCGCAAACGCCCGGTTGGCCGCCGGCACGCCGCCATAAACGGCAACATGCATCAACGCTTCGCGGATGTCCTCCGGCGTCGCCCCGGTGTTGCGGGTCGCGCGGACATGCATCGCCAGTTCCTCGTGATGGCCCAGCGCGGCCAGCAGCGCAATGGTCAGCAGGCTGCGCGTGCGCCGGTCGAGCTGCGGATCGCTCCAGACGTCGCCCCAGGCGCGCGCCGTGATGTGGCGCTGGAAGGCGGCGTCGAACGGCGTGGCGCTGGCTGCGGACCGGTCGACATGGGCGTCGCCGAGCACAGCGCGCCGGGTCGCATCCCCCTTTTCATAGGCCCCCTCTCCATCCGGGCTGCCCGGTTCAGCCACCGCCATGTTCCTTCATGAAGGAGTCGATGGCGTCGGCCAGCGCCGCCGGCTGCTCGATGCAGGGCAGATGGCCCGAGTCCGGGATTTCCAGATAGCCCGCGCCGGGAATCGCGTCGGCCAGTTCCTTGTTCATCGCCGGCGTGGTCGCGCCGTCCTCGGCGCCGCAGACCACCAGCGTCGGCACATCGACGGCGGCGCAGTGATCGCGCAGGTCGCCGTCCTTGAGCGCATGGGAGACCCCGGCATAGCCGGCCGCCGGCGTATGGACCAGCATGTTGCGCCAGCCGGCGAAGGCCACCGGGTCGTTCTTCGGGAAACCGTCGGAGAACCAGCGTTGCAGGATGGCCTCGGCTATGCCGGCGATGCCGTCCTCGCCCATCACCGCATCGATCCGCGCCTGCCACATGGTGTCGTCGCCGATCTTCGCCGCCGTATCGCACAGGATGAGTGCCCGGACCTTGCCTGGATGGGCCTTGTGCAGCTGCTGCGCCGTCACCCCGCCGACCGACAGGCCGCAGACCACGGCGCGGTCGAAGCCGGCGGCGTCCATGACCCCGGCGAGATCGTCGCCCAGACGCTCGATGGAATAGGCATCGCCGGGACAGACGGTGAGCCCGTGGCCGCGCGTATCGTAGCGCAGGATCCTGTAGCGATCCGACAGCCGGGCGGAGACCGCATCCCACGACCGGAAGTCGGTCCCCAGGGAGTTGGAAAACACCAGCTTCGGTCCGTCGGCCGGCCCGTCGACCCGGAAGTGGACGACGATGTCATCGACTTCGGCGAACTGCAATCCGTCCGTCATGCCTTTGGGCGTCATGGTTGGGCGGCCTCCCTCCCCGCGTGTCTTGGCGGCCAGCATAGCGGGACAGGGCCGGCCGCTTCAACTCGGCCCGCATGTCGCGGGACGCCTGTGGCGCCTGCGCCTTTGCCGACCTTGAACCGCGGCGGCGTTGGCCGGACAATGGCGCTCCAATTTCAAATGCGCGGCATATCCGCTTCATCCGAGGAGCCGGCCATGAGCGATCCGGTGATCGACCGGCACAGCGATGCCCTGATCGTCGTCGACGTGCAGAACGATTTCTGCCCCGGCGGCGCGCTCGCCGTGGAAAAGGGCGATGCCATCGTGCCGGTCATCAACGATCTGTCCGCGCGCTTCGCCCATGTTCTCCTGACCCAGGACTGGCATCCGCGCGACCACACAAGTTTCGCCAGCAACCACCGCGGCGGCGCGCCCTTCGACACGGTGGAGATGCCCTACGGCGCCCAGACCCTGTGGCCCGACCACTGCGTCCAGGGCACCCGCGGCGCGGACTTTCACGGCCACCTGAACGTCGAACGTGCGGAGCTGGTGATCCGCAAGGGTTTTCGAGGTGAAATAGACAGTTACTCGGCGTTCTTCGAGAATGACAGGAAGACGCCGACCGGCCTGACCGGCTATCTGCGCGAGCGCGGCCTGACCCGCCTGTTCTTCGCCGGCATCGCGACGGATGTCTGCGTCGCCTTCTCGGCGCTCGACAGCCAGGCCCAGGGCTTCAAGACAGTCGTCGTGGAAGACGCCTGCGCCGCCATCGACCGCGACGGCTCGCTCGATACGGCCGTCAGGCAGATGACCATGCAGGGCGTCGCCCTCCTCCCCAGCGCATCGATCCGATAGGCCGCGTCATGGATTTCTCGCTCTCCCGCGACCAGCGCGCCCTCAAGGCGAAGGCCCGCGAACTTGCCGAAGGCGTCTTCGCCGGCCGCGCCGCGGAGATCGACCGGACGGAAGCCTATCCGTGGGACAATGTCCGCGACATGACCGACGCCGGCTTCTTCGGCATGACCATCCCGGAGGCCTATGGCGGCGGCGGGCGCAGCTATCTCGATACCGTGCTGGTGATCGAGGAGATGGCGAAGGTGTGCGGCCCGTCGGGCCGGATCGCCGTCGAGGCCAACATGGGCGCGATCGGCGCGATCATGGCGTATGGCAGCGAAGACCAGAAGGCGCTCGCCGCCGGCCTGGTGCTGGGCGGCGACAAGCCGGCGATCTGCATCACCGAGCCGGACGCCGGCAGCGCGGCGACCGACATGACGACAAGGGCGGACCTGAAGGGCAACCGCTACGTCGTCAACGGCATGAAGCATTGGATCACCGGCGGCGGCGTCTCGCGCCTGCACCTGATCTTCGCCCGCGTGTTCGACGCCGGGGGCGAGGACCAGGGCATCGGGGGTTTCATCGCTATCCGCGACGAAACACCGGGCCTGCGCATCGGCAAGCGCGAGCCGGCGATGGGCCTGCGCGGCATTCCCGAAACCGAGGTCCATTTCGAGGATATGGAAATTGCACCGGACCGGATGGTGATTCCGCCCCGCGGCCTGCGCAAAGGGTTCGCCGACCTGATGAACGCCTACAACAGCCAGCGGGTCGGCGCCGGAACGGTCGCCCTAGGCCTGGCGGCCGGCGCCTACGAGCGGGGCCTGGGCTACACACAGCGCCGCGAACAGTTCGGCCGGCCGATCGCCGAGTTCCAGGGCCTGCAATGGATGCTCGCCGACATGAGCATCCGGCTCGACGCCGCCCGTCTGATGCTGTGGCGTGCCGCGGCCAGCGCGGAGACCAGCGGCACCGGCTTTCCAGACCCGCTGGCCGCCGCCCAGTCCAAGGTCATGGCGGCCGACCTGGCGATCGAAGTGACCAACGACGCCTTGCAACTCTGGGGCGCGGCCGGCTATTCGCGCAACAATCCGATGGAACGTTATGTCCGCGACGCCCGCATGTTCGCCATCGCCGGCGGCACGGCCCAGATCCTGCGCACGCTGGTCGCTTCGCGTATTCTGGACCGCAAGCTGCCCCAGACCCGCGACGGCTATCTCAAACTGGCCGAGGCGGATCGGGAAGCGGCGGAGTAGGACCGGGATGGGCCGCTGCCCCTTCGACGGGTTCAGGGCAGGCCCTTCGATACGCGGCTTCGCTGCTACTCAGGGTGAGGGCGAGAGTATTTTGCAGGTTGAGGGAAACACTCAGACCCTCATCCCGAGTAGGCGTCCCTCGGCTTTGCTCGGGACGGGCTCCACGCCGTATCGAGGGACCCTACTCCGCCACTTGTCGGATCTCCGTCTCGATCAGGTTGCTGCGCTCCAGCGTCTGGTGGACCGGGCATTTGTCGGCAATTTCGAGCAGGCGGACGCGCTGGGCCGCGTCGATATCGCCCCGGATTTCGATAGAGCGAGTGAGCCGGTCGATCTTGCCGGTCTTCGTCTCGCAATCCGCACAATCCTTTGCGTGGATCTTGTCGTGGCGGACCCGCGTGGCGATCCATTCGACCGGCCAGCCCTTCCGGTCGGCATACATCCGTAGTGTCATGGTCGTGCAGGCGCCGAGCGCGGCGGCGAGATAGCCGTAGGGCGTCGGGCCGGTGTCGGTGCCGCCGAGAGAAACCGGTTCGTCTGCCAGCAGGCAGTGCGTGCCGTCGTCGATGATCTGGGCAAACCTGCCGTTGCCCGCCTCGTAGACGATCAGTTCGCCGGGCTCGGGCCGCAGACGCCGTGCCGCCGCGCCCTCCGGCTCCGGCAGATAGCGCGCGGCCCAGGACGCCAGGACGTCGGCGACATAGACCGCATCGGCGCGCCGGGTCAGCAGGTGGTCGGCGTCGTCGAGGGAAACGAAGCTCTTGGGATGTTTCGCGGCCTGGAAAATGGCGCCGGCGTTCTCGATACCGACGGTGGCGTCGCGCGGCGCGTGAAACACGATCAGCGCCTTCTTCAACGCAGCAATGCGCTCCGCCAGGCGCTGGCCGGCAATATCCTCCAAAAATTGCCGGCGGATCGTGAAGGTACGGCCGGCCAGCCGGACCTCGGCCTGCCCCTCTGCTTCGATTCTGCCGATATCCGCGCGGAAATTGTGCGCGACATGGGCCGGGTCCGCCGGCGCGCCGACCGTGGCGACCGCTTTGGCCTCCGGAATGTTTCCGGCCGCCGCCAGCACCGCCGCGCCACCAAGCGAATGGCCGACCAAGAGGTCCGGCGCCCGGCGGTGGGCGCGTAGCCAGTCGGCGGCCCGGACCAGGTCCTGGACGTTGGAGGAGAAGTTCGTATTGGCAAAATCGCCGTCGCTGGCACCGAGGCCGGTGAAATCGAAGCGCAGGACCGCGAAGCCGCGCCCGGCCAGCCCGGCACTGATCCGGGCGGCGGCGAAGACATCCTTGGAACAGGTAAAGCAGTGCGCGAACAGCGCGAAGGCCCGCGGTTCGCCCTCCGGCAGGTCGAGCCGCGCCGCGAGAGTCACGTCCAGCGAGCCCTGGAATTCGATCCGCTCGGTTCTGCCTGCCCCGGTCCTGTCTCGGTCCTGCCTGGTCATGATCTGACACCTCGCGCCTTGCCGGTCCCGATAGACGGCATATGGTGGTCCGCACCGGTTCCCGCAGGCTTTTTCGAGGGCGGAATTTCACATTGCTGTCAGGACGACTCATCCCGCCCGGCCGTAAAGCCGAATTGCTATCGAGAAAAACCGGCTGGCAGGGCTATTTCCGCCTCGAGTTGCTGACCCTGCGCCATACCCGCCACGACGGTTCGATGAGCCCGGCGATGCAGCGCGAGATGTTCGAACGAGGCCACGCGGCGGGCGTCCTGCCCTACGACCCTGTGCGCGACGAAGCGCTCCTGATCGAGCAGTTCCGGCCCGGCCCGCTTGCCGCCGGCGACGCCGATCCCTGGCAGATCGAGATCGTCGCCGGCATGATCGACAAACCGGGCGAGACCTCGGAAGACGTCGCACGCCGCGAGGCGATGGAGGAAGCGGGCATCGAAATCCGCGACCTGGAACCGATCGCCGACATTTATACGACGCCCGGCGCCTGCACCGAGCGGATCGCCCTGTTCTGCGGCCGCTGCGACCTTGCCGGGGCCGGCGGACTCTTCGGGCTCGCCGGCGAACACGAGGATATCCGGGCCTTCCCGTGCAGCATGGACGAGATTCACGAGGCGCTGGACGGGCACGCGATCCGCAACGGGATCACTGTCGTCGCCTTGCAATGGCTGTGCCTGAACCGCGAGCGCCTGCGGGCCGCGTGGAGCGGGTCAGCTTGAAATAGACCAAAGCACCGCGACCCGCCGCCCCGAAAGGTTGATGGGCGCAGCGCGGACGCCTAGGTTTCAGCACTCGTTCGACTCTCGGGAGCGCGCCTGCGCGATGACCATCAACGACGGTTTTGTCGGCACCATCGGAAATACCCCGCTCATCAGGCTGAAAGGCCCGTCGGAGGCGACCGGCTGCACCATCCTGGGCAAGGCCGAATTTCTCAATCCCGGCCAGTCCGTGAAAGATCGCGCCGCGCTCGCCATCATCGAGGACGCCGAACGGTCCGGCGCGCTGCGGCCCGGCGGCACGATCGTCGAGGGTACGGCCGGCAACACCGGCATCGGCCTGGCCCTGGTCGGCAACGCGCGCGGCTACCGGACGGTGATCGTCATTCCCGATAACCAGTCCCGCGAGAAGAAGGACATGCTGCGCCTGTGCGGCGCGGAGCTGGTCGAGGTGCCCCCCGCGCCCTACAGGAACCCGAACAACTATGTGAAGGTGTCGGGCCGGATGGCGGAGAAACTCGCCGGGACCGAGCCGAACGGCGCCATCTGGGCCAACCAGTTCGACAATGTCGCCAACCGCGACGGCCATTACCGCACGACCGGGCCCGAAATCTGGGAGCAGACCGCCGGCAGGGTGGACGGCTTCATCTGCGCCGTCGGCTCCGGCGGCACGCTTGCCGGCGTGGCGATGGCGCTGCGCGAGCGCAGGAAGGATGTCCGGATCGGCCTCGCCGACCCGATGGGCGCGGCCCTGTGGCACTACTACGTTCACGGCGAACTGAAGGCCGAGGGCGATTCGATCACCGAAGGCATCGGCCAGGGCCGGATCACCGCCAATCTCGAAGGGCTGGAGATCGACCACGCCTACCGGATCGATGACCGCGAGGCCCTGCCCTATTGCTTCGACCTGCTGCAGCAGGAGGGCCTGTGCCTGGGCGGCAGCAGCGGCATCAACGTGGCCGGGGCGGTCCGCCTGGCCGAAGAGATGGGACCGGGCCACACCATCGTCACCGTCCTGTGCGACTACGGCAACCGCTACCAGAGCAAGATGTTCAACCCGGAGTTCCTGCGCGAAAAGGGCCTGCCCGTACCGCAATGGCTGGAGGGATAGAGAACCGCATGACCTACGCCGAACCGTCCGCTCTCGTCTCCACCGGTTGGCTCGCCGATCACCTGGAGGCGCCCGACGTCCGTGTCGTCGACGCGTCCTGGTATCTGCCGGCGATGAACCGCGATGCGAAGGCCGAATACGCCAACGCCCACATACCCGGCGCGGTCTATTTCGATATCGACGAAATCGCGGACACCGAGTCCCCCTACCCCCATACCCTGCCAAGCCCGGAGAAATTCTCTTCCCGGGTGCGCAAGCTGGGATTGGGCGACGGCAACCGGATCGTCGTTTATGACGGCGCCGGCATTTTCAGCGCGCCGCGGGTCTGGTGGATGTTCCGCCGCTTCGGCCACGACGATGTCGCGGTGCTCGACGGCGGCTTCCCGAAATGGCTGAAGGAGAGCCGGCCGACCGAGGCCCTGCCGCCGATACCCCAGGAACGGCATTTCACGCCGCGCATCGACCACACGATGGCGCGCAACCTCTTGCACATGAAGAGGTTCGTGGCCAGGGGCGGCCGGCAGATCGCCGACGCCCGATCCTTCGACCGCTTTACCGGCGACGCGAAGGAACCGCGGCCCGGCCTGTCCTCAGGCCACATTCCGGGCAGCCTGAGCCTGCCGTTCCAGAAACTGCAGGACGCGGAGAGCGGCACGATGCTGCCGGCCGGCGCTCTGAAGGCGGCGTTCGAGGATGCCGGGATCGACCTGGCGGCGCCGGTCGTCACAACCTGCGGCTCCGGTGTGTCGGCTTGCACGCTGGCGCTCGGCCTGCACCTGCTCGGCCACCGTGACGTCGCGGTCTACGACGGGTCGTGGAGCGAATGGGCGGCGCAGCCGGACGCGCCGATTGCCACCGGACCCTGATCCGCCCGGAATGGCCGACGCCCTCGCCCTCGCCCGGATCCGCCCCTGTACCGAAGAGGACTTCGAGGCGGTCGCCGCCCTGTGGCGCAAGGCAGGCCTCGCCCGGCCGTGGAACGATCCGGCGCAGGACGTGCGGCGCTGCCGCGCTTCCCCGAACGCAGAGCTTTTCGTCGCCGAACTGGGCGGCGCGGTCGTCGGCAGCGTCATGGCCGGCCATGACGGCCACCGGGGCTGGGTCTACTATCTGGCGGTCGATCCGGAGGTGCAACGAAACGGCCTCGGCCGCCGCCTGATGCGCAAGGCCGAAAAATGGCTGGAAGGCGCCGGGGCGCCGAAGGTCCAGCTCATGCTGCGCGCGGAAAACGCGCCGGTGCGCGCTTTCTACGAGACCCTCGGCTATACGGATTCGGAGGTCGTTACCCTCGAAAAATGGTTCGACGGCGAAGCGGCGGCGAAAAAGGCGGCGGCCGCAAGCGACCCCGGGGCCGGAACCGCAGCGACGCTCGAGGTTACCGTCACCTGGCTCGAAATGAAGGCGCGGCCGACCCATCCGTCCTTCGCCCGGCCCCGCGGCGTGGCGCTGATGCGCGCGGGCGATCCGGGCGTCGCCTTCTACCGCTATCTCTACGACCGGGTCGGCGCGGACTGGCTGTGGTACGAGCGACGCAAGCTCGACGACGCGGCGCTCGGCGCGATTATCTCCGACGAGCGGGTCGACCTCTACGTGCTCCACCGCAACGGCGCGCCGGCGGGCTTCGCCGAGCTGGACCGGCGGAAGGACGGCGAGATCGAACTGGCCTATTTCGGCCTGGTGCCGGAGGCGATCGGCCGGGGTCTCGGCGTCTGGCTGTTGCACGAAATCGTCGACATCGCCTGGTCTTACGAGCCGGAACGGCTCTGGCTGCACACCTGCACCCACGACCATCCGCGCGCCCTGCCCCTCTACCAGCGCGCCGGCTTCGTGCCCTATCGCCAGGAGACGCAAACGATCCCCGATCCGCACGCGGCGGGGCTTTTCGGGGGCGGCGGCTATTGATCCGGCTTGCGCAGCGGCAGGCTTGCTCGCGGCAGCGCTGACAACGCACGCCGTTGCTTTCGAAAAAGTGCCAAAACAACAATCACGCCCGTCTCCCGGGTTCGGGCAGTATCCAGCTCCGGGCTACTTCAACGCGCGTGGATAGCAGGGGCGGGTTTGAAATCCGCCCCTAAGGCATTTCGGCCGCATTCAGCTTCCGGCGTTTGTTCCGAAGGCCGAGCCGGATCCCTTGTATCTCGTCGAACTGCCCCCGGTACTAAGGTTCCGGTGGCGGAAGCGGGCGGGACGCCTACGAGAATGCCTGGATGCCCGTCTGGGCGCGGCCGAGGATCAGGGCGTGGACGTCGTGGGTGCCTTCGTAGGTATTGACGGTTTCCAGGTTCATGACATGGCGGATGACGCCGAACTCGTCGGCGATGCCGTTGGCGCCGTGCATGTCGCGGGCGGTGCGGGCGATATCCAGCGCCTTGCCGCAATTGTTGCGCTTGACCAGCGAGATCGCTTCCGGCGACAGGCTGCCTTCGTCGAACATCCGGCCGACCCGCAGGGCGGCCTGCAGGCCGATGGCGATTTCGGTCTGCATGTCGGCGAGTTTCTTCTGGACCAGCTGGGTCGCGGCGAGCGGCCGGCCGAATTGCTTGCGGTCGAGCGTGTATTGCCGGGCAGCGTGCCAGCAGAATTCGGCGGCGCCCATCGCGCCCCAGGCGATGCCGTAGCGCGCCCGGTTGAGGCAGCCGAATGGGCCGGCCAGCCCCGCCACGTTGGGCAGCAGGTTTTCTTCCGGCACCTCGACATTGTCCATGACGATCTCGCCGGTCAGCGAAGCGCGCAACGAGAACTTGCCCTCGATTTTCGGCGCGGACAGGCCCTCCACGCCCTTTTCCAGAATGAAACCGCGGATCGCACCGTCTTCGGTCTTGCCCCAGACGACGAAGACGTCGGCGATCGGCGAGTTGGTGATCCACATCTTGGAGCCGGTAAGCCGCCAGCCGTTCGCTGTCTCGACGGCACGGGTCTTCATCGAGCCGGGATCGGAACCGTGGTCGGGCTCGGTCAGGCCGAAGCAGCCGACCCACTCGCCGGTCGCCAGCTTCGGCAGGTATTTCATACGCTGCTCTTCCGTGCCGTAGGCGTGGATCGGGTGCATGACCAGCGAGGATTGCACGCTCATCGCCGAGCGGTAGCCGCTGTCGACCCGCTCGACCTCGCGCGCAACAAGGCCGTAGACGACATAGCTCATCCCGGCGCAGCCGTAGCGCTCCGGCAGGGTGGCGCCGAGCAGCCCCAACTCGCCGAACTCGTTCATGATCTCGCGGTCGAACCGCTCGTGCCGGAACGCCTCCAGCACCCGGGGCTGCAGCTTCTCCTGGCAATACTGCCTCGCAGTCTGCTGCACCATCCGCTCTTCTTCGGTGAGTTGGCTGTCGAGCAGGAACGGATCGTCCCACTGAAACGACGGATGGGTGTTCTGCGGAACCTTGGCGATCTGCCGGGGCGGCAATGCGATGTTCATGGCGGGCTCGTTTCCGGGAGGGGAGGGCCGGTTCGCGAATGAGTCGGGCGCGGCTTGGCGATTGCCGAATAGTTTAGGTTTACCCGGTTGGTCGGGAAAGGGTCGGGCGGCGCAACCGCGGCGTCGTTGCGCCGGGGCGCTACAACAGTTTGACCAGCGCGACGATCAGCCCACCTTGGGCGACCAACGCGCCGATCATCCACTTCAGCAGGTCGGCCTTGGCCGTCTCGATGCCGACCTTGGTCTCTTGCCGCAAGGTTTCGATACCGGCCTCGATTCTTGCGATAGCGGTTTCGATTTTTGCGATATCGGCCTTTGTAGCCAGGTTGGCGTTGAGCAGGGCAACATGTTCTTCGGCTAAGGTCTCGGCCTGTTTTTCGGTGAAGCCGCTCGCGGTCATGCGTTTGACGAAGCGGTGGGTATCGAAGGCGATGGCTTCAGTCATGGCCGGATCATAGGAATCATCCCGGCCGGAGACAAGAGCAGCGCCGTAGCCGGAACCGGGTCAGGGGTCCGGGTCTATCCAGCCGCACGCATCCGCTCGAAACCGGCCTCCAGGTCGGCGATCAGGTCGCCGGGGTCTTCCAAGCCGATATGGAATCGCAGGCAGGGGCCGGCGGCGCGCCACTCGGTGGCGGTGCGGTAGGCTGTCGGGTCGAAGGGCATGACCAGGCTTTCGTAGCCGCCCCAGCTCGCGCCGAGGCCGAAATGCTCCAGATGGTCGACGAATGCGGCGATCTGGGCTTCGCTCGCCGGCTCCAGGATCACCGAGAACAGGCCCGAGGCGCCGGAAAAATCGCGCTTCCAGAGGGCGTGGCCCGGATCGTCGGGCAGGGCCGGGTAGAGCACGCGATTGACCTCCGGCCTCTCCTGGAACCATTGCGCGACCCGCAGGGCGTTCGCCTCGTGCTGCTTCAGGCGTACGGCCAGGGTGCGGATTCCGCGCAGGCCCAGATAACATTCCTCGGACCCGGGGCAGCTGCCCATCGAGTTGGCGGTGATCTTCACCTTCTCGAACAGTTCGGCGCGCATGGAGACGACGCCGAGCATCGCGTCGGAATGGCCGACGAGATACTTGGTCGCCGCGTTGACCGACAGGTCGACGCCGAAATCCAGCGGCTTGAAGAAGAAGGGGGTCGCCCAGGTATTGTCGATGCCCGTCCGGATGCCGCGCTCGCGGGCGACGGCGGTTATCGCCGGGATATCCTGCATCTCCATCGTCTGGGAGCCCGGCGCTTCGAGCCAGATCAGGCGGGTGTTCGGGCGGATCAGAGCCGCGATGCCGGCGCCGGCCGCCGGATCGTAATAGGTCGTTTCGACGCCGAACGGCTTCAGGAAATTCTCGGCCAGCTTGCGGACCGGCTGGTAGGCATTGTCATTCACCAGAAAATGATCTCCGCCCTCGACCGAGGAGAGGATTGCGGCCGTGCAGGCCGCCATGCCGGACGACACTGCGACCGCCCGGTCCGCACCTTCAAGGGCGGCGGCCGCCTCTTCGAACGCCTTGGTCGTCGGCGTCCCGAACCGGCCGTAGACCACGTCGTCGAAAATGCGCCCCCGCACTTCCCGCCATTCGGCAAGAGACCGGCGGACGATGGTCGAGGCGTGATAGACAGGGGGATTGACGGCGCCGAAATGGTCTTCCGGATGGCGGCCGGCGCTGACGATCCTGGTCTCGGTTTTCATGGTCGATCCTGGCGGGAAATAATTTACGGTCTCGATTGACGGCCATCGCTTTCGCGCAGTGGCAGCGAACAAAATTACGGCATCTGGAGCTGCAAGCCGCTTGAATGGCGCAATACGGCGTGTTCTAAAGGATTTGAGGTCCGGGTTGCGTCGGCAATTGGCCGCGCGGCGGCCCAATGTCCGAAAAACAATCCGGATCGTTGGCGCGAACCCCCTTTTCGGCGGTTCGATTCGAAACGAGGCCACAATCGTTTCTCAGTCTAAAAAATAGGGAGACACCATGAAAACGATCTTCAAGAGCGCCTTTGCAGGGGCAGCGGCGCTTCTCGTTGCGGGCGCGGCCCATGCCGCCACGCTCGACGACATCAAGAAGGCCGGCGTCCTCAAATGCGGCATCAACACCGGCCTGCCCGGGTTTGCCTATACCGACGACAAGGGCAAGTGGACAGGGTTCGACGTTGCCTACTGCCGAGCCCTGTCGGCTGCGGTGTTCGGCGATCCCGACAAGATCAAATACGTCAACCTGACCGGCAAGAACCGGTTTCCGGCGCTGGCGTCCGGCGAGATCGACGTGCTGTCGCGCAACACGACCTGGACCTTCTCGCGCGACGTCGACCTCGGTTTCACCTTCGTCGGCGTCAGCTACTACGACGGTCAGGGCTTCATCGGCCGCAAGGCGCTGGGCATAAAGTCGGCCAGGGAACTCGACGGCGCGTCGGTCTGCATCCAGACCGGCACCACGACCGAACTCAACCTGGCGGACTTCTTCCGCGTCAACAAGATCAAGTATGAGCCGGTGCCGATCGAGACCAACGAGGAAGCGCGCAAGGCCTATGTCGCCGAGCGTTGCGACGTCTACACGACGGACGCCTCGGGCCTCGCCGCGACCAAGACCACGTTCGCCAAGCCGAGCGACCACATGGTGTTCCCCGAGATCATCTCGAAGGAACCGCTGGGTCCGTTGGTGCGGCAGGGCGACGACCAGTGGGCCGACATCGCGCGCTGGACGCTCAACGCGCTGATCAATGCCGAGGAGTACGGCGTTACCGCGGCCAACGTCGACAAGCTCGCCGCCAAGGCCGGTGACAATCCGGAAATCAACCGGATGCTCGGGACCGAGGGCTCGCTCGGCGCCATGCTGGGCCTGCGCAAGACCTGGGCGGTCGACGCGATCAAGGCGGAAGGCAACTACGCGGAGATCTTTGAGCGGTATCTCGGCACCAAGACGCCGCTCGGGCTCGCACGCGGTCTGAACGCGCTGTATACGAACGGCGGAATCCTCTACGCACCGCCGATGCGCTGATCGTTGAAATCAGCGGGGGTATCCGGGCCGGCCGAGCGGCCCGGATACCTCGTCTGCTTTCGTCCCCCGATCCGGCGACGCAAAGGTACCGGCAGCTGACATGGCCCAGAACGCATCCGTCGGTCTGACCGGCCGTCCCGGATGGCAACGCCTTTGGTCCGACGAGCGTACGCGCGGCCTGATCTACCAGCTGCTGGCCGTTCTCGGGCTGGCGCTGGTCGTCGCCTTCATCGTCTCGAACACGATCGCCAACCTGCAGCGCGCGGGGCTCGCCTCGGGGTTCGGCTTCCTGTCCGACCAGGCCTTCTTCGACATCAACCAGAAGCTGGTCGAGTACAGCTCGACATCGACCTTCGGCCGCGCGCTGATCGTCGGCATGCTCAACACCGTTCTCGTCTCGGCGATGGGAATCGTCGCAGCGACGGCGATCGGCTTTTTCGCTGGAGTCTTGCGCCTTTCGCCCAATTTCCTGCTGAGCCGCATAGTCGGCGCCTATGTCGAGATCACCCGCAACGTGCCGCTGCTGCTGCAGATCATCTTCTGGTGGGTCGTATTGAGCGGCTTGCCGAAGGTGCGCGACAGCCTCGCTCTCGGCGACGCCGTCTTCCTTAACAACCGCGGCGTACGCCTGCCGGCGCCGCTGTTCGAATCCGGCTTCGAATGGGTCCTTGCCGCCGCCCTGGCCGGGATCGCCGCCGCGGTCTACGTCGCGCGCTGGGCGCGGCGGCGCCAGCAACTGTCCGGGCAGAATTTTCCCGTCGTCTGGACGGGACTGGCGCTGATCGTCGGCTTGCCGGCCCTCGTCTACTGGATCGCCGGTTCGCCGGTCGCCTGGGATATCCCCAAGCCGACCCGGTTCAATTTCCGCGGCGGGTTCAACGTGACGCCGGAGTTGGTGGCGCTGTGGATCGCGCTGTCGACCTACACCGGTGCCTTCATCTCGGAAATCGTGCGCGCCGGAATCCTGTCGGTCAGCAAGGGCCAGACGGAAGCGGCGGGCGCCCTGGGTCTGCGGCCCGGTCAGACCATGTGGCTGGTCGTGATCCCGCAGGCTATGCGGGTCATCATCCCGCCTCTGACCAGCCAGTATCTCAACCTGACCAAGAATTCCTCTCTGGCGATCGCGATCGGCTACCAGGACCTGGTGTCGATCGGCGGTACGATCCTGAACCAGTCGGGGCAGGCGCTCGAGGTCGTCGGCATCTGGATGGTGGTCTATCTCAGCCTGAGCCTGCTCACCTCGATGTTCATGAACTGGTACAACAGGCGCATTGCGCTGGTCGAGCGATGACGGCCCAACCCTTCCATCGCAGCCAGGCCGAGATGCTGCCCGAACGCGCGGCGCCGGTGACGACCGCCGGCGTTGTCGGATGGCTGCGCGCCAACCTGTTCTCGAGCTGGGCCAACACGGCGTTCACGCTCATCGCGCTCTATTTGCTGTGGCTGATCGTCCCGGCTATCGCCGACTGGGCATATTTCAACGCCGATACGGCTGGCGACGACCGCTTCGCGTGCAAGAGCAGCGGCGCCTGCTGGGCCTGGGTCGACCAGCGCATCGGCCAGTTCCTCTACGGCTTCTACACGGCCGATCAGACCTGGCGGGTCGATCTCGCCGTCGTCCTGCTGATTCCGGCGCTGGCACCGCTGCTGTTCGAGGGCGTGCCCTTCGCGCGCCAGCTGCGCTGGTTCTCGCTCGCCTATCCGGTGGTCGCGACCTTCCTGCTGGTCGGCGGCATCGGTCTGGAGGGAATACCGACCGGCAAGTTCGGCGGCTTCATGCTCAATCTGACGGTCGGGCTGGCCGGCATCGTGCTGTCGCTGCCGATCGGCATTCTCCTGGCGCTGGGCCGCCGTTCGCGCCTGCCGATCATCCGCATCCTATGCGTCGGCTTTATCGAGATCGTGCGCGGCGTGCCGCTGATCACCCTGCTGTTCGTCTCCAACATCATCCTGCCGATCTTCCTGCCGCCCGACGTCACGGTCGATTCGCTGATCCGGGTCATCGTCATGGTGACCGCCTTCGCCTCGGCCTACATGGCCGAGGTGATCCGCGGCGGGCTGCAGGCGATCCCGCGCGGCCAGTATGAGGCGGCCCAGGCACTCGGGCTGCGCTACTGGCAGAGCATGGTGCTGATTATCCTGCCCCAGGCGCTGAAGATCTCGATCCCCGGCATCGTCAACACTTTCATCGGCCTGTTCAAGGACACCACGCTGGTCATCATCATCGGCCTGTTCGATATTCTCGGCATCGGCAACGCGATGGTGTCGAACCCCGACTGGCTGGGCCTGGCGACCGAGGCTTATGTCTTCATCGCCTTCTTCTTCTTCATCGCCTGTTTTTCCATGTCGCGCTATTCGATCCATCTGGAGAAGCGCCTCGATACCGAACGGAGGGACTGACGCATGGCCGACGCGACCCCCGGTACGGCGCCCGACGCTAAATCGCCCGCGACCGCCGATCCGACGCAGGAATACAGGCGGATCATTACGATCGAAGGGCTCAACAAGTGGTTCGGTACGTTCCATGTGTTGCGCGACATCGACCTGAGCGTCGAGCGCCGTGAGAAGATCGTGATCTGCGGCCCGTCCGGGTCCGGCAAGTCGACGCTGATCCGCTGCATCAACCGGCTTGAGGAGCATCAGGAAGGTACTATCGTCATCGACGGCACCGTGCTGAGCCGCGACCTGAAGAATATCGACACCATCCGGCGCGAGGTCGGCATGGTGTTCCAACAATTCAACCTGTTCCCGCATCTGACCGTGCTGGAAAACCTGACCCTGGCGCCGGTATGGGTGCGCAAGATGCCCGCCGGAGAGGCCGAAGAAATCGCCAGGCAGTATCTCGAACGGGTCAAGATTCCCGAACAGGCCGACAAGTATCCGGGCCAGCTCTCCGGCGGCCAGCAGCAGCGCGTGGCGATCGCCCGGTCGCTGTGCATGCAGCCCAACATCATGCTGTTCGACGAGCCGACCTCCGCGCTCGATCCGGAGATGATCAAGGAAGTGCTCGACGTGATGGTCGACCTCGCCGAATCCGGCATGACCATGCTGGTCGTGACCCACGAGATGGGCTTCGCCTCCCAGGTCGCCGACCGGGTGATCTTCATGGACCAGGGCCAGATCGTCGAACAGAACACCCCATCCGAGTTCTTCAACAACCCCCAGTCGGACCGCACCAAGCTGTTCCTGAGCCAGATCCTGGACAAGTAGCCGGCCGCCGCGCCCGGGCCGGGCAACATCCCGCCGGATGCCGCCGTTATGACGGAACCTGACATTTCCAGACACATGCGGCACCGGCCCTTCGGAGCGGGCGGCGCCGCCGTATCCGGCGTATGACAAAACATGACATATCATGACACCTTCAACTGACGCCGCCTGCCGGAGCCCCACCATGCCCCTCACCTGCGCCCATCTTGTCGGCAGCCTGCCCTATCCGGACGCCGATACGACCTTTACCGAGATCGCCGGCCGGCTCGGCGGGCACTTGAAGCGTATCCCGGACGGCGAGACCGGCGAGCGGGCGCGCTGGATCTTCTGGCAGCGCGCCAGGGTCGCCGCGCATCCGGCGATGGAAGTGGCCGCGGACGAGGACATGCAGCGCATCCACCAGTGGGACGGCAAGCTGATCCGCGAGTGGGAGCTGTTCCGCTTCCGCCCCGGTGTCGATCCGGCGACGGTCGACTTCGACCCCGGCTATGCGCCCGAGGCCATCGCCTCCTATGCCCGCTTCGTTGACATGCGCGAGGCCGGAACGATCCCGGCCTGGGTGCGCTTCCAGGTCTGCCTGCCGACGCCGATGGCGATCGGCTACTGGTTCGTCGCGCCGTCGGCGCGGCCGGACTTCTTCGCCGCCTACGAGCGCGCCTTCAAGGCCGACCTGGCGAAGATCTGCGCGGCGATCCCGCACGACGACCTGGCGATCCAGTGGGACGTCTGCCAGGAGGTGCTGGCCTGGGAAGGCTATTTCCCGAGCCGGCCGGACAGCTACAAAGAAGACATCACAGGCATGCTGGCGCGCCTCGGCAACGCGGTGCCTGAGGCGGCGGAGCTCGGCTATCATCTGTGCTACGGCACGCCGAACGACGAGCATGTCGTGATGCCGGCGGACCTCGCCAACGCTGTCGAGATGATCCACGGCATCCTGGCCGGGCTTGAGCGGTCGATGCAGTTCGTCCACGTCCCGGCACCGAAACACCGGGACGACGCGGCCTATTACGCGCCACTCGCGGCCTTGCGCCTGCCCGAAAGCTGCGAGCTCTATCTCGGCGTCATCCACCACGACGACCGCGACGGCGACCGCCGCCGGATCGCCGCCGCTTCGCAGACCGTGGCCGATTTCGGCATTGCGACCGAATGCGGCTGGGGCCGCGGCGATCCCGCACGCGCGCCCGGCCTGCTCGACAGCCACCGCATCGCGCTCGAAGACAGGTGAAGCAAGGGTGGAATAGGCGGATTCACCGTACCCCCGTTTCATCGGAGAAGCTTCCGGGCACGGCGTGGGCGAATGGAGACAGCGGTTCCGATCCGACGGGATATGCCCGACTTTAGTAGGGAAGGGTTTTCCTCACCTTGCGCGACCGGACTGTCCGCGCACCGGAAGGAGCAGGCTTGCGGCGAATATCGCGCTTGCGACCAGCACGATGGCCGGTCCGGCAGGTATGTCCCACAATAAGGCGCCGTACAATCCGCCGACGGCCGAAACCACGCCGATCGCCGTCGCTGCGCCCGCCATCTGCTCCGGCGTCGCCGCCATGCGGCGGGCGGCGGCCGCGGGAATAATGACCAGCGCCACGACGAGAAGCATTCCGACGATCTTCATGCCGACGGCGATCACCGCCGCGAGAAGGAACAGGAGCAGCAGGCGCACGCGCTCGACCGGCACACCCTCAACCGCCGCCAGATCCCTGTTGACGGTTATGGACAGCAGGTTGCGCCATTGCCAGGCGAGCGCCGCACCGACGATGGCGGCGGTACCGAAAATCAGCCACAGGTCGACCGGGCCGACCGCGAGGATGTCGCCGAACAGGTAGCCGATCAGGTCGACGCGCAGCCGCTCCATGAAAGCGACGAGGACGATGCCGAGCGCAAATACCGCGTGGGCCAGAACGCCAAGCAGGGCGTCGACCGAAATGAGCCTCTGCCGCTCCAGCAGGACGAAACACAGCGCAAGCAGGAAACAGATCGCAAGAACTGCAAGGATCGGCTCGACTTCAAGCAGGAAGCCGAGGGCGACGCCGAGCAGCACCGCATGGGCGAGCGCCGTGCCGAAATACGCCAGGTTTCGCCACACGACAAAGCAGCCGACAGGCCCTGCTGCCAGGGCCGCACCGATGCCGCCGCCCAGCGCGCGCAGAAAGAAATCTTCCATTACTGGGGCCGGCCCGACGTTTGCGCGTTCTCCGGCGCGCCGGGATCGATCGCCAGCGGCTCGCCCAATGCGTCGTGGCGGTGATCGTGGCTATGCTGATAGACCGCGACCGTGTCGGACAGGTGGGGGCCGAACAGCGAAATGAACTCGGGATCGCGCAGTACCGCCTGCGGCCGCCCGGTGCAGCACACGTGCCGGTTCAGGCAGACGACGGTGTCGCTTGCCGCCATGACCAGATGCAGATCGTGTGAGACCAGAAGCACGCCGCAGCCATACCGGTCCCTGATCTTTCCGATCAAACGGTAGAGTTCGCTCTGGCTGGTAATGTCAACCCCGGACAGCGGTTCGTCGAGAACGAGCAGGCCGGGTTCGCGCAGCAGGGCCCGGGCGAGCAGCACCCGCTGCATCTCACCTCCGGAGATCTCCGCTAAAGGAAAATCGAGGATGGCGTCTGCGCCGACCTCGTCAAGCGTCGCCTCCAGTCTGTCGGACGGCGCACGTGCGCCGAGGGTCAGGAACCGCCGGACCGTTATCGGAAGGATCGGGTCGCGGCGGACATGCTGCGGCGAATACCCGATGCGCAGGCCGGGCGCGCGCGTGACCGCGCCACGATCCGGCCGAAGTATGCCGAGCAACACGCGGATCAGGGTGGATTTGCCCGCGCCGTTAAGGCCGACCAGGGTTACAATTTCTCCGGCATGGACCTGAAGGTTCACCGAGTCGAGCACGCTGCGCCGTCCGAAACGCACGCTGACTCCCCGTGCCAGGACAAGCGGTGGGCCTTGCGAACTGTCGCCGGATGCCGTGAGAGTCATGCAGCAGCCTATCAGCGCGGGAGTCTCGGGAGCAAGGCCCGTTCGGGTGCGTCGGGTTCAGTGGCGGGCAACTGCGAGCTCAAAGCGAGAATAATTCAATCGGAATGGCAAAAGAGCCCAAGAGAGCGGATCAACACTTGCAGCAGGCGGAAATGCTTGTAGCCGGGAGACCTCTGAGGCCTGCAGAACCGCTTGGTGCTGTCCGGCTTTCTCTGCTAACATTTTTTCTGTGCTAACGGCCGATCCTGATGCGGTCGTCCCTTTCTCCAACGTGACTTCGCGCAATAGAAGGATTTCGCAATGGCTTCGACGGAAGATCGGGTCAGAGAACTCGTCAACCAACACCTCAATCTGGGCAGGGAGCCTAACTTCGACGCCGGTCTCGGCGAATCGGATGTCTCTTCGGTGGATGCGGTTGCATTCGTCAAGAAGGCTGGAGCCGAATTCGGTGTAGAGATTCCACCGGAAGAGGTCGCCAAATTCGCGACATTGCGGGACCTGGTTCGGTATCTGGATTCGCAGAGCGGGTAATCGGAAACGAATCCGGGACATTGTCCCGAAAAACGCTTCGCTCAATCGGAGATGAAACGGAGGCTCAGCCCCTCGGGGCCTCTGCATCTACGCCGACCGAAGGACGCCACAGTGCAGTCGCGATCAGCCGACGGCCCGTACACGGGTCGTTGGACCGGCGCTCCGCGTAAAGCTGATGGAAGCCTGTGGTGCCTGTTCCACAAGACGGACAAGGCGACGGTCGTTCATGTAGATTTGGTGGCGAACAGGCGCCGGGAAAGCCGGGCTCTCGCGTTGCTCGATGAACCGGAACTAGAGCGTCGGCGCGATTTTCTGCATCCCAGGCCTCAACGCCAGTTCACCCTCTGCCGGGCAGTATTGCGGCAATTCCTTTGCGATAGGCTGGGATGTCGCAACGACCAACTCTCTTTCGCGGCCGGAAAATACGGCAAACCGTTCGCTCTTGTAAGCGGGAGCCCGGCACCCGTGGCTTTCAACGTCAGCCACAGCGGTCGCCACGGGCTCATTGCAATCGCCCCGGCGGGACGCGTCGGTGTCGACGTCGAGGAACGGTCCGCCCGTCGGGATATGGACGGAGACATCCGGGTCCTGTTCGCTCCGGGGGAACGTTCTCAGTTCGAGGCGCTGGGCGGATGGCGGAAAACCGATCTGTTCTACAGGCTGTGGACCTTGAAGGAGGCGCTGGTCAAGGCGACAGGTATCGGGTTGTCGCTGGACACCGCCGAGTTCGAAATTCCAAGGTCAATTTATGCGGGCACGGGATCCGGCCTGTTCAGCTTTGCCGGAACGCCAGACGAAACCTGGCTCCTGGAGAGCCTCGGAAACGCCGATTTTTCCGCTGCCCTCGCTCATGAAGCGAGTCCTGCTTCGAGTTCCGTTCTGTGACATGACTGAAGAGCGCTGACATGGCATCCGAAGCTGTCTGGGACATCCCCGAGCCACAGTCTGTATACAAGGTCAAGCTAGACGACGATTCCGTAACCCCAGTGCGACGGCACGGCAACCCGGATGCCGACATCCGGTTGGTGCTCAGCCACGGAAACGGCCTTGCAATCGATCTGTACTACCCCTTCTGGTCGCTGCTCGCCGAAGAGTTTGACCTGATGATCTTTGATCTCAGGAACCATGGCTGGAACCCTGTCGGCGTTCGCCGGAACCACCACATCCCGAATTTCATCCGCGACCACGATTCCGTGCTTGAGGCTATCGATCGCATCTACGGCGCCAAGCCGACCGTTGGCGTGTTTCATTCCCTGTCGGCGCTGGTGTCCCTCTTTTCGACGGCGGACAGATACTCGGCACTGGTCCTGTTCGATCCGCCGATTTGCAAGCCCGCCGCGAGCGAAGCGGAGTTCGACGAAGCTGCCGAACGGGTCGCCCGAAGCGTACGAAGGCGCGGCGATACGTTTCGATCGGAGGAGGAGTTCGCGGACCTCCTCAGCTATATGCCGACCTTCATCCGGGTGCTTCCCGGGGTACGGCAGCTGATGGCGAGGACGACATTGCGCAGGTGCCCTGGCGACGGCTTGGAACTGCGTTGCCCCCCCGAATACGAGGCCCAGATTGTGGACTACGTACGGAGCTACGCGCCCTTGATCGACCTGGCAACATTGCCCTGTCCGACAAAGGTGATCGGCGCCGATCCGACCCTGCCATACGCCTATCTGCCGACCTTCGACCTTCGCCACGTGTTGACCGTGGACTATGACTTCGTGCCCGAAACCACCCATCTGCTCCAACTCGAACAGCCGGAGGAATGCGTTACGCTCCTTCGTGGTTTTCTCCGCGGCCAGGGACTCGCTTAGGTCCGGTGCCGACTGTACGCGGTCTATTGCCCCGGATTGTCGATCCAGTAACGCAGGCGTTCGAACGGATAGCCGGGCAGCGAAATCCGGCGACGGTTTTCGCCGCTGAATAAGCCTGCGAAACAGACCGGCAGGCCGGCCTCGTAGGCTCGGGCCACCGCCTCCGCAAACTCGTCACCATTCGACATGTGCTGGAGTGTCGCCAACGTCGCTGGCAGCCCGGCATCCGGCGACTTGTCCGGCCAGGCGCCTGCAATTGCCGTTCCCAGAGAAGCGCCCGGGCCCATTTCCACGATTGCTCCGATTCCCCGGTCTGACAGCGTTTGGGCAATACGTTCGAGCGGGGGCGCCTGTTTTTCCTGCCCGATCCACTGCCCGATGTCCGGGATTTCATCCCGCTGCATCTCCCGGCCGGTGATGCCGCTTATCACGGCGAGCGACGGCGGAGCCGGAGTCACGTCATTCAGCAATCGTTCAGCCGATATACCGTTCGGCGCGCTGCGCGCCGCTGAGAGCCGCAATCCTTCCTCGAGACCGATCGCTCCGGCCGCCTCGGCCGCGGCCAACTCTCCGATATCGAGCCCGACAACAGCGCTCGCATTTATGCCTACGCTGGACCAGAGGGCGGTAAACGCGCATTGCAGCGCATAGACCGTCCGCAGAGCCCACAGCGGGTCGTCAAGGTCATTGAGCAATCCGGCGCGTCCGAACATGCGGTCCTTGAGCGACTCGCCGCTCTCGGCTCGGACCGCCGCGTCGCAGCGGTTCAACACCGCCCGCATCACAGGCTCGGTCTCGTAAAGCGCCTCGCCGACATCGGCCCACCCGTCGTCAGACCCGGGAAAGACGAAGGCAACCTTCGGCGGGCCGCTCAGTTGTGGCGCTGCATTGCCTCGCACCAGGGCGTTCAGCCGTTCCCGGAGCGATGCGGCGTCGGAGAACACGACGCCGGAGCGGTAGGCCAGATGGCTCCTTCCGGTGCCGGCCGTCCATGCCATGTCGGAAAGAAGTGACGCCGCAGCTGCGTCATCAGACACCGGCGTCTCCGGCCCCCGGTCCAGCCACGAAAGATACTCTCCGGCCAGTGTTCGGACCGCACCGGCGGACTTGCCCGACAATGGCAAAGTCCGCATCCGGCGGGGGCGGCAGGCGTCCGGGTCCGGTGGCAGTCCGGTGAACGACTCCGGCAGGGCGACGGTGACCGGAGTCGGCGAACCTTCGGGCGCCCGCCGCCCGTCCCGCGCACCGTACCCCTCCACGATTACATGGGCGTTCGTACCCGAAATTTCGAATGCGCTCACTCCTGCGCGGGCCGGCCGGTCGGCGTCTATCGGCCAGTCGGTCGATTCGGATGTGACCCGAACCGGCAGCTGGTCCCAGTCCACATGCGGGTTCGGCGTCGCGAAGTGAAGATGCTTCGGTATCGTGCCGTTGCGCATCGCAAGGACGACCTTGATCAACCCGGCAATCCCGGCCGACGCCTCCAGATGACCGATGTTGGTCTTCACCGTACCCATCAACAGCGGCCGCCCGGCATCGCGCCCCCTGCCATAGACCGCTGCCGCGGCGTGCACCTCGATGGGGTCGCCAAGCGTCGAACCCGTGCCGTGCGCTTCGAGATAGTCGACATCAGCCGGCGCGATACCCGCCCGGGACAAGGCTTCCTCGATCACCTGTTCCTGGGCGCGCCCGTTCGGGATCGTCAACCCCGCGCTGATGCCGTTATGGTTCACGGCCGAACCCCGGATCACGCCCCAGACAGGTTCGCCCTCCGCCTCGGCCTCTTCGAGGCGCTTGAGGACCGCTATCCCGCAGCCCTCGCCTCGAACATGCCCGTCCGCGGAGGCGTCGAAGGTCCTGCAGTTCCCGTTTCGGGAGACCATTCCCATTTCCACCATGAACCTGGCGACCGACGGGGACAATATGGCGCTGACGCCGCCGGCGAGTGCGAGATCCACCTCTCTGCGCTGCAACGCCGTCACGGCCTCATGGACTGCGGCAAGCGATGCCGCGCAGGTCATGTCGAGAGGCATTGCAGGGCCCATAAGACCCAACACGAAGGCGACCCGACCGGCCGCCACACTGCCCATGGTGCCCAATAGCCCGGTGTCGGCGCCGTTCTGCGCCAGCAGATTCCGATACTCGGAGCCGCTTATGCCGACATAAACGCCGGTGCGACTGCCCCTGAGGCAGCCAGGATCAAGTCCGGCATCTTCGAGCGCGTGCCAGCTCGTTTCCAGCAGCATACGCTGCTGCGGGTCCATCGTGTAAGCCTCGATCGGCCTTATCCCGAAGAACGATGCGTCGAATTCATCGATGCCGCTGACAAATCCGCCTCTCCGATAGGCCGCATGTTCGGCATTCGGGTCGCCGACCGTATCCCTCCAGTCGGTGGAGCCAGGGCGCCCGTCGGTAACCGTATTCGCGCCTTCCGCGAGCCGATCCCAATAGGCTGCAAGGTCAGGCGCGCCCGGAAACCGGCAGGCCATCCCGACGATTGCGATCCGGTCGTCTTTGCCAGCGGGGCGCAGCTCGCGTTTTCGCTCGATCGGTCTAGGCGTCGGCTCTTTGCCCTGCAGGGCTTCCCCGAGTGCCTCGGCCAGATATCCGGCAAGACTCGTCGCGTCGGGATAGTCGAACACCACTGTGTTCGGCGCGACATACTCCCCGGCGAACGCCCGGTTGAGGCGGTTCCTCAGTTCGACCGCCATCAGAGAATCGATTCCCAGGTCGAAGAAGCGCGCCGTCGGGGGCGGCAAGGCGGACAATCGCAGTACCGCTTGCAGTTCTTCCTGAACGAAGGAAAGCAGCAATTCCTTCCGTTCCGGGGCCTGGACATTCCAAAGCCGATGAATCAATGCGCCCTCAAGACCCGTCGGCACGGATTCAGGGCCTTCCTCCGCTTCGGTCAGCAGATCCTCCAGCAAGGAGGGGCGCATTTCGAAGCTTTCCGCGTAAATCGGCCAATCCACCGAGGTTACGGCGCTTGCGGTCAGATCCTGCGACAGGATGTGGTCCAATGCCCGCAGGCCCTGCTGCGGCGCGATCCAGCGGGCGCCGCGACCGGCCATCCCCCCTGCGATCCGGTCCCGCTGCTCTTCCGCCTCTCCAACCTCCGACCACGCACCCCATGCGATGGACTGGCCGGGGAGCCCCCGAGCGCGCCTGTGCGCGGCCAGCTGATCCAGAAAGGCGTTGGCCGAGGCATGGTTCGTCTGGCCTGCGGACCCCAGAACGCCGACAACGCTCGAAAAAAGCAGGAACATGTCCAGATCGCGTTCCTCGGTCGCGCGGTGGAGATGCCATGCCCCCAGTACCTTGGGCCAAATGACCCGTTCAAAACGATCCCAGTTCTGGTTTGCGACCGAACCGTCAGATAACACCCCGACGCTGTGGATCACGCCTGCGAGGGGCGGCAGGTCAGCATCTATCCGCGCGAGCATCGCGTCGACGGCCGCAACGTCGGTCAGGTCGGCAATCTCCACTTTGACGGTGGCACCGCCCTCCCGCAGCGCCCGGATCGTATCTTCGGCCGCTGGGTCGGGGGGTCTGCGCCCGTTCAGGACGATCGCGCCGGCGCCCCGATTTGCAAGCCAGCCGGCCACGGCGCAGCCGATCCCGCCGAGTCCCCCCGTTACAAGATAGGTCCGGTCCCCGCGCAGCCGGGCCTGCGGAAGAGGCGGCATCTTGAGAACGATCTTTCCGACATGCCGGGCAGACCGCATAAACGCCATCGCGGACGACGCTTCAGCGAGCGGCCAGGATGTGTGAGGCAACGGTGACAGTTCTCCCTCCGCCATCCGGGCCATCAACTGCTTGAGGGCCGCTCCCGGGCGGGCGGGATCGGCTTCTTTGAGAACATCCAGCCTCAGAGTGTTGTACGCCACATCGGGACGGGCAGCGGACATCGCCGCCTCGCTCCAGATCTCGCGTGCGCCAAGTTCCACGAAGCGGCCGGCGGGGGCGAGGCACTCGAGGCTCGCTTCAACGAAACCCGGGCCCGTCAGGCTGTTGAGAACGACTTGGACACCCGCGCCGGACGTCGCCTCGAGAATCTCCTTGCCGTACGCCGTCTGCCGGCTGTCGAAGACCCGCGAAACGCCGAGGGAACGGAGGTATTTGTGTTTCGGACGGCTCGCCGTCGCAATCACTTCTGCGCCGGCCGCGTGGGCCAGCTGGATTGCTGCAAGACCGACTCCGCCGGCGCCGGCATGGATCAGCACACGCTCGCCGGATTTCAGTCCGGCTAACTCGAACGCAAGCGCCGCCGTAGTGAATGCCACCGGCACGGTTGCAAGCGCCGCCGCCGACATCCGCTCCGGCGCTGGAGCTACGAGATCTCCCGAGGTCACCACTTCCGGTCCGAACGTACCGAACGCGAGTCCCACCACCCGGTCGCCTGTTGATACGTCCACGACGTCCGCACCGGTCTCCACGACCCGTCCGCACATCTCGCGCCCGAGCAGGCCGGTGGCCAGCGTTCCCGTCGCTCGCAATACGTCCCGGAAATTGAGCCCGGACGCCTCGACCGCGACTCGGACCTCGCCGGGCTCGAGCGGAATCGATGGCACCGTCTCCACTCGCAGACCATCGAGCGCCCCGTCCTTGTCCGGGGCCAGCCGCCAGCCTGGTTCATCCGGCAGCGTGACCCGAGCCGTTCCTGCCCCGATCGGGACCAGACGCGCAACATTCCTTACGCCATTTCGAAAGACGACGTGGCTTTCGGAATCGGGAAACAGCAGTTCGTCCGCAACCTCTGGCAATCGCGCTGTCTCTTCGGGATCGAGATCGATCATCCTCGGCCCAAGGTGCGCAGCTTCCCGCGCCAATGCCTTGCCGAAACCCCACAGCGTAGCCCCCGCCAGTTCGCCGACAGGCTCCCGCTCCAGCACCTGCGCACCGCGGGTGACGAAAAACAGGCCCTTCGCCGGCGACACCCCCGCATCGAGCGCTCCCTGTACGAGAGAGAGGGCGCCGGCGCCTGCCTGCCTCACGTCGAACGCAACTTGTTCGGTCGTAGCGGACACTCCATGACCGTCGAGTGCCTTGAGATGCACGATGCCCTGAAATGGCACGCCTTGGGGAAGCCCGACGATAAGCGAACACCACGACTCGCGGCGGTCCGCCTCGACTGCCATCCTGAAGATGCCGGGCCGGTTCGCCGGACTTTGGTCCGACGCCCCGTTCTCATCGGCGATCACTACCGTCTGGTTCCGCGCGGCGAGGGTCGTAGCGAGCACCTCGCCGATACCGTGGCGGTCGGGCACCAATACCCAGGAACCGGGAGGAAAGGCCACCTCTTCCGGGCCTCGTGCCATGATGATGCCCGGTCCAAGCGGGCGTCCACCGTCAAAGCTGTCGACACCCAACACTTCCGTTTCCTCGAAGCCCGCATCCGAAAGGGCACGGCGCCAGGTCTCGGGTGTCGCGAGCGCGTGGCCCGACCGATAGGCGTCCGCGAATCGCCACCAGCCGTCCAGCATCCCGAATGTGAGATCCTGAAGATATCGGCCGCGAACGAGTTCCAAAGCGACTAGCCGACCCGAAGGCGCGAGAAGCGCCTGACAGTGGGCAAGCGTCTCCCCAAGATTTCGGGTGGCGTGGAGTACATTCGCGGCGATCACCAGGTCGTAGCCGTGAGAGTCGAAACCTTGGGAAACCGGATCCGCCTCGATATCGAGCGCCCGAAATGCGATCCGTCTATCGCTTGCCGAGAATCGTAATTCGGCTTCGGCAAAGAATGCCGTTGAGATATCGGTGAACTCGTACTCGAACCGTCCGGACGGAAGCTCCTCCAGGATCAGTTCGGTGGCCGAGCCCGTGCCCGCTCCGATCTCCAGCACCCGAAGCTGCCGGCCTTCCGGTAAGCCCGCGATCACGGCCCGCACAGTATCGGCCAGCATCCGGTTCGCGGCGCGGGCGGCTGGCGCCGTGCGATACAAGTCCGCCGCGCCGGGCCCGTCGCCGCCGAAGAGAAGCGAGAGTGGGTCAATTCTGCCTCGCAGCACTTCCGCAAGCGAGTCGCCGCACCGTTCAAGCAGTCCGAGTTCGTTGTGGCCGTGCGGATGCAGAACGCGAAGGCGCTCCGCGAGAGATTTCGGCGCGCCGACGGCTTCGACCGGCAGCCGCTCCTCCGACCCGACGACAACGACGAAACCGCCACCCGGCTCGCGTTTCAGCACCCCTTCCTCGGCCAGAATTTCAAGCATCCGGACAAGGAGCCGACGGTGCTGCGCCACGACATTCCAACACTCGCAGAGCGCCTCCGGCTCGACCGTCTCGCCCACCCGTCGTCGCCAACCCAAACGGTCAAACGCCGAAAGCACGTAGGCGCTACCCAATCGATCCAAATCCTCGAGCAGGGCGGCGCGCTCTTCGGGTCGGACTTCCTCAGCCTCGAGATAAGCCGGAAAACTGCCGACCTCGGCACGGACCATCTCCGGGCGCTGAAGGAATCGCGCCGACCGATCCCCTCCGATCAATGGACACTCCCGCCAGACGACCTCGTACAGGCAGTCCTTAATAGCCGTCGACGCCGAAAGCATGGCGCCCCGCGTCGCCCGCTTCATGGTGAATCCGTCCACACCGCCCAACGGCTCCCCGGTAGGGCCGAAAATCTTGAGATCGGCCTTGACGACTTCGGGTGGGTCGTCCGCTGTCCGCAGCGCTTCGCTCTGCGGTACGGACTCCCGCATGCGGACGTGGCAGAAAATTCTTTCCGGCGGCGGCCCCAGCAGCCACAGCCGATCCCAGCCGAAGGGCATATATGTGGCTTTTCCTGCCACGCGGGCCTGGTCGCGCGCCGCGAGTACGGTCTGAAAACACCCGTCGAGCAAAATCGGATGCAGATCGAGGCCGTTCCCGTCCAAGCAATCCGGAAGTTTCACTTCGCTTATCGCTTCTCCCTCGCCGGACCATACGGCCTGAAGCGGGCGAAACGCAGGCCCGAGCAACACCCTGGTACTAACCTTGTTGCGGTATAACGATACGACGTCTCCAGGCTCCAGGTCCGCCTTGAGGCGTTCGAGATCCACGCGCTGCGCAGCTTCCAGACGATGTTCGCCCGGCGACATCCGGCCGTCGAGGTGCAGGGTCCAGCCTTCTTCGGTGCCCCGGCTGAAAACCTCGAAACGACGGGGCGAAGTACCACTGGAACCTTCGAAGACGATCTGAAGCTTCCGGCCGCCTTCGCCCTCCTCGTCCTGACCGTCCTCCTGCGGGACAATCATCGGACTGTGCAACTGGCAATCGTCCAGAACAACCGGACCGGCGCGCTCGCCCCAAAGCACCGTGGCGGCCATCGTGGCGAACATCGCGCCCGGTACCACGACCTGGCCGAACACCAGGTGATCCTTCACCCACGCCGGATCCGCCGAAAATATTTCCGTCTCGAACGTTACCTCACCGCGGGGCGATTCCCGCCGGACGCCCAACAACGGGTGTCCGCCCTCCCGGCGTCGCCGCTTCGGAGGATCGATCCAGAACCGTTCGCGCTGGAACGGATAGCCCGGCAGCGGAATTCGCCTGCGCTCCTCTCCGGCGAACAGGCCTTCGAATGCAACGGGAAGTCCTGCCTTGTAGGCGCCGACGACCGCTTCCCGGAAGGCATCGCCACCGGACGGTTCCGGCGAGGACGCCGACGGTCGGCGAAGACTGGCGAGTGTGATCGGTGCGCGGGTCTCTCCGTGCGCCGCTACCGGCCAGTCCAGGGCGGCCATCGGACCGAGCACCGCGTGCGGGCCGATCTCGACAAGCGCGTCGACGCCGATCTCCGCCAGCGTCTCCACACAGGCGCGGAACGCCACCGGTTCGCGGGCCTGGCGCCGCCAATAGGCCGCATCGAGCAATTGGTCCGCTCCGATCGCATGCCCGGTCAAGTTGCTCACCAGTGTGAGCGTCGGCGGCGAAAAGGTTATCGTGGACAGGACCGCTTCCAGATCGTCGAGCGCGGGTTCTATCATGGCGCTGTGGTAGGCGGGGCTCCGCCTGAGCCGCGTGACCCGGATGTCCCGCGCTTCGAGGCGCTCCAGAATCGCCGAAACCTCCTCAGCCGGGCCGCTGATGACCTGATGTGCCCCGTTGTCCGCCGCGATGCAGAGGCCTGTCCCTTGTGAGGCAGTATTGTGTTCGTCCAGCGCGGCAACCACCCGGGCCGCCGGTGCAAACACCGCCGCCATCGCACCCTCGCCAGGCAACGCGCCGATCAGTGCGCCCCGCGCCGCGGCGAACCGCAGACCGTCTTCCAGACTGAATACGCCGGCCGTGTGGGCTGCAGCGATTTCTCCGAGGCTGTGCCCGACAACCGCATCGGGGCGAATACCGATGTTTGACCACAGCGCCGACAGGGCACACTCAAGCGCGTAAATTGCCGGCTGCTTCCATTTTGGATCGTCGAGATCCCCAGTTGCGCACGGCCTGCCAAACATCACGTCGAGCATCGAACCATTGCGCTCTTCGCGAAGAAGGGTGTCGCAGCGGTCGAGCACGGCCCGCACCACGGGCTCGGTCTCGTAGATATCCTGGCCCATACCGACCCATTGACTGGCTTGTCCGGTATACGCAAAGGCGATCTTTGCCGGAGCCGTCGTGGCGGTCTCTTCGGCTCGCTCCAGAAGGGCCTGCAGGCCCGCACGCAGGCACTGGGTGTTTCGAAACGTTACTGCGTCGCGATATCCGAAGTGGCTGCGCCCGACACTTGCCGTCCAGGCCAAGTCGGCCAGCCACGGCCTGTTGCCGGGTTTCCCGGCGCAAGCCCTTACTTCGTCTTCGTCGAGCCAGGACAGGTAACGGGCAGCAAGTTCCCGGAGCGCGCCGTCCGATTTTCCCGAAAGCGGCAGAATTCGATCCTCGCGCGGCCTGAGTTCCGCTCCTGCGAGCTCGCAGTCGCCGTAGGCCTCAGGCAACACCGGCGATACGCAGACTGGCGCGCCCGTGGGCCACGGTGTTGGGTCGTTCCTGGCAGCGTCATCCGTACTGTTGTAGCCCTCCACGACCACGTGCGAGTTGGTCCCGGAAAACCCGAACGAACTGATCCCTGCCAAAGGACCGCGACCGGATACTGGCGGCCAATCCGTCGGCGTCGCAGCAACCTCTATCGGGATTCCGTTCCAGTCTATCTCGGGGTTCGGATTCCGAAAGTTCAGATGCTTCGGAATCACGCCGCGATGCATCGCGAGCAATACCTTCACAAGGCCTGCCACCCCTGCCGCGGCTGCGAGATGGCCTATATTGGTCTTCACCGAGCCGACAAGCAGCGGACGGCCTTCCCCACGCCCCTTGCCGTAGACAGACGCCGCCGCAGCCATCTCGGTGGGATCGCCCAGCTTGGTCCCGGTGCCATGCGCCTCGAGATAGTCGATCTGGGAAGGCAGGACGCCTGCCTGCGAAAGCGCCTGCTCGATAACACGCGCCTGGGTGGCGGCTCTCGGGGCAGGCAGTCCGGGGCGTTCTCCGTCCTGGTTCACGGCAGACCCCCTGACCACGCCCCATATGCGGTCGCCCGCCGCTTCGGCTTCGCTCAAACGCTTCAAGACCAGCATGCCGCAGCCTTCGCTGCGCACGAAACCGTCCGCACGTTCGTCGAATGTCCAGCACTGCCCGGTGGGCGACAGCATGCCGGCGTTCGCAAAGGCTTCCGTGGTCAGCGGCGAGAGAATCACGCAAACTCCGCCCGTCAGGGCGAGATCCGCTTCGCCGCGCTGGAGTCCCGCCACCGCTTGGTGGAGCGCCACCAGAGACGAAGAGCAGGCGGTGTCCACGGCGATCGACGGTCCCTCGAAGCCCAACGCGAAGGAAACCCGTCCGGTCGCGGTGCTGAAACGATTGCCGGTAACCAGATAGAGCGGCGTGTCAGGCGCGTCGGATCCGCCATCGTCGCGAACGATTTCCTGATATTCGTAACTGCCAATTCCGGCATAGACCCCGGTGCGGCTGCCGACCAACCGGTCCGGGTCGATCGCCGCGTCCTCCAATGCCTCCCAGCTCACCTCCAGGAGCAACCGCTGCTGGGGGTCGAGCGACGCGGCCTCCAGAGGCGAGATTCGGAAGAAGGCGGCGTCAAACCGATCGATGCCGGGAAGGAAAGCGCCGTACCGGCTGGCGTCGTGCACAGCGACATCATCGGGGAACATCTCGCTGACGCGCCCATCGCCCGAACCCGGCGAGCCATGTTCGACCGCGTTGCCGCCCGACTCCAGAAACCGCCAGAAACCGTCGAGGTTATCCGCACCGGGGAAACGACACGCCATGCCGATGATCGCGATCGGCTCGGCATGGCCGGAAGGTTCGGTTTTCCGCACCTCGACCTCGCTTGCTGGATGGCGGTAAGTGTCGCTGGGAATACCTTGTTCCATGTTCAGCAAGTTCGCAACGTCTGGCGGAGCGTGCCTCCTGCTTTCAGTGGCGTGGCGATATTGTCAATGTTGCCGGGTTCGTACTCCGGTTTCCTGTTTTGAATCCCACCAAGATATGGGCGAGTCGAGACCCTTGCGAGCCGGCGCGCTGCGTCAGGTCTGGAGTGGAATGACCCAATCGAAACGGCCGGTGCATGGCGCGTCCGCGGTCGCGGCAAGCCGGCCAGGTCGGGTCTGGGCGAAAGGCCCACTTGTTACGAACGGGGCTCGCGCCCGTTCCGTGATCGACAGCGATATGATCGCTCGATCGTCGCGCCGTTCTTCCCGGAACCTGCAGCTTCGGCATGGGGCGGACGGCCCTCGGAGGGCTCATACTCTAAGAATTCTTCCGCAAACTCTGGACCGAACAGCCCGAGCGGTTCAGGCTCAACCCGTCTGCCACATACCGGGACCGAACAACTTGACAATTCCCAAAATTTTGACGCCTGCCAAGCCAACAGGGCAGCGACGTCAGAGAATATCCTGGCTTTTGAATCGGGACCGTCTGCCGGGCACCGGCAGGTCTCGCCGCATCAAATTGCGGTCCAAAATTACATCCCTTAAGTTGGTTTCTTTTTCCGCTTTCCTGGCCGCAGTCATGTCGGTCAAATCCGTCCGAGGGTTCGGCTGTATGTCTTCGTTCCTCGCGCGACTATCGCACAATTCCCAGGTTTTCGCGGAATACCGCATATGCTGAGCAGTCTGCGGAACGAGAAGCGGGGGCCCTATGCAGGTGCGACCCTTCGGGCGGACCTGATAGCCGGCGTCACCCTGTCGGCATCCTATGTCCCGAGTGCTATGGCGCTCGGGGTCCTCTCCGGGATGGGACCGCTGGCGGGCCTGTGGTGCGGCGTCGTGGTCGGGATAATTGCTGCTCTATTCGGCGGCACGCGTGCCCTGGTAAGCGGTCCGAGCGCCGTGCTTGCGGTGATCGCTGCGACCTTGCTCATAGGCAACGAGAGGAGCCTGTCGGAACTTGCCATCATCGTCGTCATGGCCGGGGCGTTCCAGATCGCGCTCGGGCTCGCCGGGCTCGGACGCTTCGTCTCCTACATGCCGCATATCGTGCTTACAGGGCTCCTGTCCGGCATTGGTGCGCTCATCTTGTGGTCCCAGGTGCAAAATCTGCTCCGACTCGGCATGAGCGACCTCGTGCTTGCAGCCTTCTGCCTGATGTTGCTGTTCTTGTGGCCGGCCAGGGCCGGCAAGTACCTGCCGTCGGGACTCGTCGTCATCGGGATAGGATGGCTTGTTTCGCAAGTCGTACCCGGCATTGAGCCGCTCGGTCCGGTCCCGGTCGGGTTGCCGATCCCGGCTCTGGAGATGCCGTCGCTCGATTACCTGCCCAAAGCCGTCGGTCCGGCCCTGCTCATCGCGTTTATCGGCTCGGTCTACAGCCTGATGTGGGCCCTGATCGCCGACAGTTTCACCGGCTCCCAGCACAATCCGAATCGCGAGCTTTTCGGCCTCGGCCTCGGCAATCTCGCGGCAGGAGTCATCGGGGTTCTGCCCGGAAGCGCAAACATCGCCACCATGACGGCGCGCCGATTGGGAGGGAAGACTGTAGTCGCGAGCCTTGTCTGCATGGCCATCATCGCGGCGCTCATACTCGGGCTCGGCCCCTATGTCGCGCCGCTTCCTCTCGCGGCGCTGTCAGCCATCGTCATGCTCGTGGGCTGGAATCTGATCGACTTCTCGTTCCTGCGCAAGATCCCCCGAATGGATCCACGACATTCAACGGTCATGCTCCTGATTGCGGGCGTAACCATCTTCGTCGATCCGCTCTTCGCAGTCGTGTTCGGCGTGATCGCCGCGAACATCGTCAATGCTACACAATTGGAGTCGCTGGAACTCGACAGCGTGATCTCGACGCCGCTTCTCGACGCAGCACTCGGTCTGGAACCGTCGGACAAATACGAAGCACGAGCAGGGCTCTTGGTCTTCCGGGGATCCTTCACCGTGTCTTCCTCGCGCAGGCTGACGCGATTGATCGGCGACGAGATCCGGGACCACGAAGTCGTCATTTTCGATCTTTCCGGCACCACCCATGTCGACGACAGCGCAGCGCAACTGCTTGCCTTGCTAGTCGATCGGGCAAAGCAGGCCGGCACCGAGATCGTCGTCTTCGGGGTGAAGGACCGTGTCCGCAGGACTCTCTACGCTTTCGGCGTGCTCGACAGTATTGCCGAGGACCGAATTGTGGAAATGCAGGAGGAAGCCAGAGCCTTGGCCCGGTCGCTTCTGCAGCAGACAAACACGCCAGAAAGCAGCCTTGCGCGCCGATAGGCTTGCGGCGGGACTCATGGACTCGCCAGCCCGGAATTCTCACCGCACTCAATGACCTGCGCGCCGCTGTCGGGCCGGCAGGGCAGGAAAGCCGCGCCGCGCGATGCGGGGACATCGGGCTAGGGCTCGGTTGAAGCATTGCCGGCGGATACGCAGACAACTGTGCGCTACTGTGCTCCCCGGTAGGAACGAACCAGCCTGCGAGGCGATTGCGCAAAGACCGGAACCGAAATTTGGGTTTATATTAGGAATAAAAAATCTATATTTAACAATGCTTTTGCAGAAAAATAGGAAATAAGTGTTATCAGGGCAGCGATTCGTGACATGACACTTCATGACATATCATGACACTCCCACACCCACTCGTGTCGCCCCGAAAGGCCACAGGCCGCCAAGGACCGGAGCTTGCCCTGAGCCTGTCGAAAGAGCTGACCCTTCGGTCCGCGCCCGCCGCGCCGGGTTCCGGATCGTCGCGCCGCGCCGCTGGGGCGGCAACAAGGTCATCTGCAGTGCAGACAGGGTATCATGACATTTCATGACACCCCCCACCGGTCATTTCGACAGAAGCGAAGCAGCCGCGCCGGTCGAAGTGACCACGCAAGGGGACGCGGAATGCAGCATGACGAAACATGACAATTCCTTACACGGATCCTTCTATCCCGCTACGGACGCGCCGATGCGGAACAGTGCGCGGGACGATACGATCCCGACAGACCCTGACATTTCCCTACACCGGGCCGGCCTGCTGCCGGCGGAAGCAAGGGGCGACGACATCCTGCAGCCCGCGGGCCGATCCGACCTCGAGGAGATGTATGCCGCCGAAGACGAACAGGCTTACCGCAATGCGTTCGCCCGATCCTGACCGCAGGTGCAGCCCGTCGCCGACAGGGCGTGCCACGCCGAATTCGCGCACTTGCGCTCCTGCCGTCGAGGGAAATCCGGCACAGCGCTTCGGATACTGCACTGCCCGGGGAAGAATTCTCCGCTCCGCCCCGGACTGGCGCCGGGGCACCGTTCGAAAAGAGCAGGGACCACGGTAACGGCCCAGGAAGAACAAACCGGGAGGCGATAGGACAATCGCAATCCCCGATCCAATACGAAAGCCTGCGCCAAGAGGTCGTTATTGAGCGTTCGAACAAGAATGAAGGGTCGCCATACGGCGGTCGCGCTCAACCCAGTGGGAAACCCACGGCCGCTTCCAGTTCGGCCAGGGCGACGGCCGGGTCGACGACCTTGATGGTGAACATCCCCAGTGCTCGGGCTGGTTTCAGATTGACGCCCAAGTCGTCGAGATATATGGCATTTTCCGGTTCTACGGCGAGCGCATCGCAGGCCAGCCGGTAAATGCGCGGGTCGGGCTTGCGCAGGCCCACCTTGCTGCTCTCGATCACATGGTCGAACAGGGCGAAGACTTCGGCGACCTCCGCCGCAAGCGCTGCCCCGCTGTCGCCGAGCACCATCGTCGGACCTTCGCCGGCGGCGACGTTGTTGGTGATGCAACCGACCCTGAGCTGCGCCTTGCAGGCTTTGAGTCCGGCCACCATTTCGGGCCGCAACCGTCTGGAAAGCAACGATATTACATCTCTGCCGCCGACCGAATGGCCGAGCGCGGCGCTTTCCTCCCGAAACGCCGCGTCGAAGGCGTTCAGGTCGATTTCACTGCGCTCGAAGCGGGCCCAGGCGTTGTCCAGATGGTTGCGCGCGTTGACGCTGCGCAGGAAATCCCGTGGCAGGCCGCGCTCCGCCTCGAAGCGATTGAAGGCGACGAAGGGGCTGTCGGTCAGTACGCCGCCGAAATCCCAGATGACGGCCTCGATGGACATGTCCGCCCGCAAGGTTGCTGAAAACGGGCCAAGCCCTACCGCCGGGCGGTCAGCCGTTCGAGCGCGATTTTGGCGCAGGCGTCGAGGATCGCCTCGGTATCGATCCGATGCGCGCGATACAGGTCCGGGATGTCCGCCGACTGGCCAAAGTGCTCGACACCCAGGCTGTGGGTGCGATGGCCGTAAACCGCGCCGAGCCAGCTGAGCGTCGCCGGATGGCCGTCCAGCACCGTGACCAGCCCGGCGTCCGGGGCCAGCGGCGCGAGCAGGCTCTCGATATGGGAGAGTGTGCCCGGCGGCGTGCCGTCCCCTTTGGGCGCGGCAGTCTGGCGGGCCCGCTGGGCGGCGGTCCAGCCGGCGTTCAACCGGTCGGCCGACGTGACTGCCAGCAGGCCGGCGCCGGGTATGTCCTCGGCGAGCGCATTCCACGCTGCGATCGCTTCAGGCGCCACCGCCCCGGTATAGACGACAGCCAGTTCGGCGCCCGTCGCGGGTGGTTTCAGCCAGTAGGCGCCGTCGACGATATTCTGCCGCAAAGCGTTGTCCATTGTACGGTCTGGCTGTTCCAGGGCGCGGGTCGAGAGGCGCAGATAGACGCTGCCGCCCTGGGCGTCGCGCAGCCAGCCGCGGCCGCGCCGGGCCGAGCCGTCGCGCTGCAGATAGTCGAAGGACCAGGCCATCTGCACGGCAAGCTCGTCGGCATAGGCCGGCTCGAAGGCCGCCAGCCCGTCCTGCGCCATACCGATCAGCGGCGTGCCGACGGACTGGTGGGCGCCGCCTTCGGGCGCCAGGCTCACGCCCGACGGGGTCGCGACCAGCAGGAAGCGCGCACCCTGGTAGCAGGCGTAGTTCAGCGCATCCAGGCCGCGCTGGATGAAGGGATCGTAGAGCGTGCCGATCGGCAGCAGGCGGGTACCGAAGGTTTCGTGGGAAAGGCCGAGCGCCGCAAGCAGGATGAACAGGTTGTTCTCGGCGATGCCGAGTTCGATATGCTGCCCTTCGGTCGATTGCCGCCATTGCTGGGCGCTGACCACTTTTTCGTCGCGGAACGTATCGCCCCGGTCGCGCCGGTCGAAGATGCCGCGCCGGTTGACCCAGGCGCCGAGGTTGGTCGAGACCGTCACGTCCGGCGACGTCGTGACGATCCGGTCGGCCAGCGGAGCGTCGTCGCGGGCCAGGGCGTCGAGGATCTGCCCGAACGCCGCCTGGGTCGAAAGCGTACCGCCCTGCCCCGCCGGCCGCGGCGTTCCGATAGCCGGGACGGCAACCCGAGGCGCCGACGTACGGCGGGGATAGCGCGCGGCGAACGGCACGGCATCGAGGAAGGCCTGCAATTCGTCCGAATCGATCTCAAGGCCGGCGAAACGATCCCATTCCGCGCCGGACGGAATGTTGGATTCTTCCCGGAATCCATCGATTTGCGCCGGATTCATCAGGCCGGCATGGTTGTCCTTGTGGCCTTCGAAGGGCAGGCCGAAGCCCTTGATAGTGTAGGCGATGAAGCAGGTCGGTCGGTCGTCATCTACGGCGCGGAACATCGCCTGCATGGTCGCCATGTCGTGGCCGGCCAGATTGGTCATCAACCGCTGCAGGCCGGCGTCGTCCAGCCCGTCGAGCAGGGCCCGAATGCCGCGCTCGTCGCCCAGGTCGGCGACGAGATGCTCGCGCCAGCCTTTCGTGCGGTCGTCGTCCGCCGCGCCGCGGACCAGCGCGCCGCCCTTGTAGCACAGGGCGGCGTAGAGCGAGTTCGGGCAGCTGTCGATCCATTCGCGCAGGGCGCCGCCGCCGGGCCGAGCGAACGCCGCTTCCAGCAGCGAGCCGTATTTGGCCGTGACCACGCGCCAGCCCATGGCTTCGAACAGCTGGTCGAAGCGGCTGTAGAGCAGATCGGTGATCGTCGAATCCAGGCTCTGCCGGTTGTAGTCGATCACCCACCAGACGTTGCGGATATCGTGCTTCCAGCCTTCCAGCAGGGCCTCGTAGACATTGCCTTCGTCGAGCTCGGCGTCGCCGACCACCGAGACCATGCGCCCGCGCGCCTGCCCGTCGGGCAGTCGGCCCTTGAGGTGCAGATAGTCCTGGACCAGCGCGGCGAAGCTCGTCATCGCCGCGCCGAGGCCGACCGATCCGGTCGAAAAATCGACGTCATCCGCGTCCTTGGTGCGCGACGGATAGGACTGCGCGCCGCCCAAGGCCCTGAAATTTTTCAGGTTTTCGAGGCTCTGCCGACCCAGCAGATATTGGATGGCGTGGAACACCGGACTGGCGTGCGGCTTGACCGCGATCCGGTCCTCGGGCCGCAGGATGTCGAAATAGAGCGCGGTCAGGATGGTCGCAACCGAAGCGCTGGAGGCCTGGTGGCCGCCGACCTTCAGTCCGTCGCGGCTCGGCCGGATATGGTTGGCGTGGTGGATGGTCCAGCTCGACAGCCATAGCACCTTGCGCTCGAGAGCGCGCAACAGGCGCAACCGGTCGGGCAAGGCCGCGTCCGCCGGTATCGGGTCGGGTGCGGACACCATCGGAAAACTCTGGTCCTCGTACGGTTCGGACTGTTTATGGCGGCCAGTCTAGGCCGATTCACGCCAGATCGGCAGAAAGAAATCGCGCCCGGCAGCGCCGCACCGAGCGCGCGTCCGGTTACGCAAATTTTGCTTCACGGCGGGACCATTAGAATTCGAGTAAAATTCAAACTACGAAAAATACGGAACGAAATTTTTCGGTATAATGCGTTGGGTATTCGCAATATCGAGTAAATCGACCGACCCGGCTGCCAAGTCCACAGGCATCGATACCAGGGATCGACTTGCTCCGTTATTACATTTTTTTGCATACACCATACCGCCGACAAAAGCGGTCGGATTGGGCGCATTCGCCGGCCGGCGCCCCTGCCGCACGGGCGACGCGCTATCGGGAAGAAGGCCGGCCGAAAGCTGCGGACAGGGCTTCCGGCAGGCGGTCCGGCAGGTCGTCGGCCAACAATCCCGGCCCGCAGAGCCGGGCGGCCTCGGCATGGCACCATACAGCCGCGCAGCCAGCCTCGAAGGGCGGCATGTCCCGGGCGCGCAGACCGGCGATCGTGCCGGCCAGGACGTCGCCGGTCCCTGCGGAAGCGAGGCTGAGCATAGCGTTGGCGTTGATCGCGGCACGCCCGTCCGGCGCCGCGATCACCGTGTCGTATCCCTTATGGACGATCGTCGCGCCGAATTTGGCGGCGGCGCGGCGCGTCCGCTCGACCTTACCGGCGGCATCGGCTTCCTGATCGTCTCCTGCTCGGGTTATTCGTGCGAATTCGCCGCCATGCGGTGTCAGAATCGTTCCTGTATCCAAAGTCCCGGCCGCGCCGCCACCCGTGGATACATCGGGAATGAGTGCATCTGCATCCAGTATACAATTGGCAGGCAGCTCCGAGGTTCCAGCGAGTTTCTTTTGCCTTTCGGCGGACCGGCCGAAGCCCTGCCCGGCAAGGAGCGTCCGGATATTCCGATCGCTGCAGAATCGGGCCAGTTCCTCCATGCCGGAGAAACGCCGCCTGAGAAATGCCGCCGGCAGTTGCGCGTCGAAGAAGGGCCGGACCGCCGCGTCGTCCTCGGCGAACCAGCCGACCGTCACCATTCCGGCGCCGGCGCGCGCCGCGGCCCGCGCCGCAAGTGCAGTCGCACCGGGCATTTCCCCGGCAACGACCAGCACATGGCCGCGGGTGTATTTGTGGTCTCCGGGCGACAGCGGCCGCAGGGCGCTCCGCCACAACGCCGGCCCGTTGACTGCGGTCCCGGGCGCGATCGGGTCCAACACGGCATCGGCGATGCCGATGTCGCGGACCGCGAGGGCGCCACACAATTCCCTGCCCGGCAGCAGATAGTGGCCCGGTTTGGCGCGGAAGAAAGTGACCGTCAGATCGGCGGGCGCGACCGTCCCGAGACATATGCCGCTGTCGCCGTCGACGCCGCTCGGCACATCGACGGCGACGATCGGCACGGCCGCAGTCCGGCGGCGCTCCGACGCCCGGACGAGCAATTCGGCAGGCGCACCGGAAACCGGCCGGGTCAGTCCGGCGCCGAACAGGGCGTCGACGATCAGTTCCGCCCGGTCGACGGGCCCGGGCGCCCATTCGGCCGATTCGGCGGGTTTTCCGCCGGCGCCGGCCGCCGCGGCCCACCGATCGAATGCAACCCGTGCGTCGCCCCGCAGCCGTTTCGGATGCGGTGCATGGAGCAGAGAAACGGGCCATCCCTCTTCGCGCAGGAGCCGGGCAATGACGAAGCCGTCGCCACCGTTGTTTCCCGGTCCGCAGAGGATGGCGGCGGGCCTGGGTCGCCAGCGCAGCCGGATTTCGCGCGCGGCCGCCGCGCCGGCCGCTTCCATCAGATCGATGCCCGGCGTTCCCGCCGCAATTGCCGCCCGGTCGGCCGAGGCCATTTCCGCCGTCGTAAGGAGGCATTGGGCTCGCCAGTCAGCTGTCGTCATGGTCCGCGCCTTCGGATCCGGTCCGCACCGGCCGGCCTGCCGGCCCGGCCGGATGCTCGCCGTCGTCCTTTCCTATCCGGCAGAAAAGCGCCTAGTTTCGCCGGGCACAATCTGCAAATCGCCCGTTGCCCCGCCGTCCATTCGATGGAAGCCGTCGGGCCAGCCCCGAAAACAGCGCCGGCCGCCATGCCCGACGATTCTACGCCCTCGACCGTTTCGGCTGAACCCGCCGGGTTCGACGCCTCGCCCCGCCCCGGCCTGCCCGGCCAGATCTGGCTTCCGTTGCTGAGCGCCGCCCTTGTCGTCCTGTTGCTGGCGGTCGGCTGAACGTCGGCATCCGCCCAGTGACATCCGCCCGGTGACATCGGGCCGGTCCCGGACAAGCGCCGACACGATGGACCTGCAGGCTTTGCCGCGGCGTAAACCGCCATTCGCAGCTTGACGCTCCCCGCCCCCGCAATAGACTACAACCGGTGGTGCACCGCGACTGCCGGAACGGGCGCAGCAGAGCGCCGGACGGGCCGGCAGCGGTGAAATCTGAGAACCGTGTTTCTGGGAGAAGCGCTTCATGACTGTATCTGTCTCGTTGACGGTTAACGGCGAGTCCGTTTCCGCCGACGTCGAACCGCGCACCCTGCTGGTGCAGATGCTGCGCGAACAGCTGGACCTTACCGGCACCCATGTCGGCTGCGACACCAGCCAGTGCGGCGCCTGTGTCGTCCATGTCGACGGCGAATCGGTCAAGGCGTGCACGATGCTGGCGGTCCAGGCCGAAGGCGCAAATGTCAAGACGATCGAGGGCGTGGCCGACGGCGATACGCTGCATCCTATGCAGCAGGCGTTCCACGAAAATCACGGCCTGCAGTGCGGATTCTGCACGCCGGGCATGATCATGAGCGCGCTCGATCTGGTGAAGAACAACCCGGACCCGACCGAGCGGGAAATCCGCGAGTGGCTGGAGGGCAATCTTTGCCGCTGCACCGGCTATCACAACATCGTCAAATCCATCGATGCCGGCGCCCGGGCGATGCGCGGCTGACGCCGCCCGAACCGCACCGAATGTAAGCCGGCAGAAGGCGGAACGATCCGGAATGGGATCGATAATCTCAAGCGCAGTGAGGAATTCATGACCGAGCAAGGCATCGGCGCTGCTGTTGCGCGCCGCGAGGATCGCCGATTTGTGACCGGTCAGGGTCACTATACCGACGACATCTACCGCAGAGGGCAGACCCACGCCGTGTTCGTGCGTTCGCCCCATGCCCATGCGACGCTGAACGGCGTCGACACAGCTGCCGCCGCGGCAATGCCCGGCGTGCGGGCCGTTTACGTCGGCGAGGACATGGCCGAGGTTGGGCCGCTGATCTGCGGCTGGGCAATCACCGATGTGCACGGCGAACCGTTCCGGGCGCCAGCCCATCCGGCGCTTGCCATCGGCAAGGTGACCTATGCCGGCGAAGCCGTCGCCGTCGCGATCGCCGATACGCTGGAACAGGCCAAGGACGCTGCCGCAGCGGTCGATGTCGATTACGGCCTTCTCGACGCCGTAGTGGATCCGGCCCAAGCGACGGCCGACGGGCAGACGCTGATCCACGAATCGGCGCCGGGCAACCTGAGTTTCGAATGGGCGATCGGCGACAAGGAAGCCGTCGACGCGGTCTTCGACAGCGCCGCCCATGTCACATCGCTGGAATTCGACAACAACCGGCTGGTGCCGAATGCGATGGAGCCGCGCGCCTGCATGGCCGAATACGACGCCGCCAGCGGCGAACACACGCTGTATATCGCGTCCCAGAACCCGCATGTGCACAGGCTGGTGATGTCGGCGTTCCACGGCCTCGCTCCGGAACACAAGCTGCGGGTCGTGGCGCCGGACGTCGGCGGCGGCTTCGGCTCCAAGATCTTCATCTATGCCGAAGAGGTCGTGCTGACCTGGGCGGCAAGCCGGGTCCGCAGGCCGATCAAATGGACGGCGGAGCGGTCCGAGAGCTTCCTGTCCGACGCCCACGGCCGGGATCATGTGACCAAGGCGGAGTTGGCGCTCGATTCGGGCGGCAAGTTCCTTGCCATGCGGGTCGCGACGATTGCGAATATGGGGGCCTATCTCTCCACCTTCGCCTCTGCGGTGCCGACCTATCTCTACGCCACCCTGCTGGCCGGCCAGTACACGACCGGCGGCATCTACTGCAACGTCAAGGCGGTGTTCACCAACACCGTGCCGGTCGACGCCTATCGCGGCGCCGGGCGGCCGGAAGCCGCCTATGTCGTCGAACGTCTGGTCGAAGCGGCGGCGGCGGAAACGGGCCGCGATCCGGCAGAATTGCGCAAGACCAATTTCGTGCCGACGGACGCCTTCCCCTACGAAACGCCCGTCATCATGCAGTACGATTGCGGCGACTTCGCCGGATCGATGGACCAGGCGACAGACCTGGCGGGTTATTCCGGTTTCCAGAGCCGCAAGGCGGACTCGAAAGCCAACGGCAAGCTGCGCGGCATCGGCTTCTCCTCCTATATCGAAGCCTGCGGCGTCGCGCCGTCAGCCGCCGCCGGGTCGCTCGGCGCAGGCGTCGGTTTGTGGGAATCGGCGAATATCCGTTTTAATCCAACGGGTAACGTCCAGCTCTTCACTGGCTGCCACTCCCACGGCCAAGGCCATGAGACGGCCTATGCCCAGATCGTCGCCGACAAGCTGGGCGTGCCCTACGAGCAGGTCGAGGTGATTCACGGCGATTCCTCGAAAATTCCCTTCGGCATGGGCACCTACGGGTCCCGTTCGGCTGCGGTCGGCGGCTCGGCCATCGTCAAGGCAGCCGACAAGGTGATCGAGAAGGGCCGGAAGATCGCCGCCCACACGCTGGAGGCGTCGGAGGACGATATCGAGTTCGCCGGCGGCAACTTCACTGTTTCGGGCACCGACAAGGCGATGAACATCGCCGAGGTCGCCTTCACCGCCTATGTGCCGCACAATTATCCGGAAGGGCTGGAGCCGGGTCTGGACGAGACGGCGTTCTACGATCCGCTCAACTTCTCCTTCCCGGCCGGCACGCATATCTGCGAAGTCGAGGTCGATCCGGAGACCGGCAGCGTCTCGATCGACAGATACGCCGCGGTCGACGATTTCGGCGTGTTGATCAACCCGCTGATCGTCGAAGGCCAGGTCCACGGCGGAATCGGCCAGGGAATCGGCCAGGCCATGCTGGAGCATGCTGTCTATGACGGCGCGGGCCAGCTGATCAGCGGCTCCTACATGGACTACACCATGCCGCGCGCCGACGATGTGCCGAACTACGATGTCGGCTTCAACGGCGTGCCCTCGCCGCTCAACCCGCTGGGCGTCAAGGGCTGCGGCGAGGCCGGTGCGATCGCGGCGCCGGCGGCGGTCATGAATGCGGTCCACGACGCACTGCGCGATGTCGGCGTCGGCCATATCGAGATGCCGGCCACTCCGTTGCGCGTCTGGCAGGCCATCCAGGACGCGGCCGGTTAAGCGCGGCATACGGAAAACATAGAATTCGGAACGGACCGGGCCCCTACCCGGGCAGGAAGGAACCAATCCATGTACAATTTCGAGTACAAGAAGGCCGGTAGTGTCGACCAAGCCGCCGGCATCATCGACGCAGACGACGACGCGAAACTGCTCGCCGGCGGAATGACTTACATTCCGACGCTTAAGCAGCGTCTCGCCGCACCGACTGCCGTTGTCGATCTGAACGCTGTCGGCGGTCTCGACGGCATTTCTGTGGACGGGAACGGCGTCACCGTCGGCGCGATGGCCCGGCACGCCGCGGTTGCCGGATCGGCGGACGTCGCTGCTGCTATCCCGGCGCTGGCCGATCTGGCGAGCCATATCGGCGATCCGCAGGTGCGCAACCGCGGAACGATCGGTGGCTCGATCGCCAATAACGATCCTGCAGCGGACTATCCCGCCGCTCTGGTCGGCCTCGGCGCAACGGTGCAGACCAACAAGCGGTCAATCGCGGCCGACGATTTCTTTACCGGCCTGTTTGAAACCGCCCTTGGACAGGACGAGATCGTAACGTCGGTCTCCTTCCCGAGAGCGGGCAAGGCGGCCTACATGAAGTTCCCGAACCCGGCTTCGCGCTACGCCATCGTAGGCGTGTTCGCCGCCCAGGCCGCGGACGGTGTCCGGGTCGCCGTAACCGGCGCTGGCCCGTGCGTCTTCCGGGTCGCGGAAATGGAAGCCGCGCTTGCCGCGAACTGGTCGGCCGATGCGGTGGCGGGCATCGGAATCTCCGCTGACGGCCTGAATGAGGATATCCACGCCAGCGCCGAATACCGTGCGCATCTCGTGACGGTGATGGCCAAGCGCGCCGTCTCGAAAGCGGGATAAAGCCTCCTGCCGGCACTGGCAGGCCTTCCGTTCCCCCGCTTGCGGGGGAACGTGAATGTGCGGCGCTTATTTGCTGATTTCAAAGGTAAATTCGCAATAAGCGCCTGCAACAAGGGCGGGTATCGCGTGAGGCACATTGCCGATGGCCTTCACGGGTTCCAGTGCCGTCGGCCAACCAACTGACGTCGTTTGTATTCGGCAACCGAAAGCTCCCGCACCCGGTATCGATCCTGCGGCCCTGTCTGCCTTGGCGGTTTGAACGTTCAACCTAAATTGCACCGGAACGGCGGCGCACCTTCCGCTTCTTTGGAACAAGCATGTCAAAAACAGTTGCCCTGCCCGATTCCGTCGATGCGACCGAGGCGCTGCTCGCCGCGGGGGCCTATGTCGCCGACCGGTCGCTGGCAACCGCGCTTTATCTCGCGCTGAAACTTGGCCGGCCGCTGTTCCTGGAAGGCGAGGCCGGAGTCGGCAAGACGGAAATCGCCAAGGTGCTGGCCGAATGCCTGGGCCGCGACCTGATCCGCCTGCAATGCTACGAAGGGTTGGACGTTTCGAGCGCGGTCTATGAGTGGAATTACGCCCGACAGATGATCGAGATCCGGCTGGCCGAAGCGACCGGCGAGGCCGGAGGTCAGACCGGGCGGGCGGCCCTGACCCGCGATGTTTTCTCTGAAGATTTCCTGATCAAGCGCCCCCTGCTCCAAGCGCTGGAGCAGCGGGACGGCGGGCCGCCGGTGCTGCTGATCGACGAACTGGATCGTACGGACGAGCCCTTCGAGGCCTTCCTGCTTGAAGTGCTGTCCGATTTCCAGATCACCGTACCGGAAATCGGAGTCTTCGGCGCCGAGCAACCGCCCGTCGTAATCGTCACGTCGAACCGGACGCGGGAAATCCACGACGCACTGAAACGGCGCTGCTTCTACTATTGGGTCGACTATCCGGATGCCGAGCGCGAACTGGAAATCCTCGGCAAGAAGGCCCCGGAAGCCGGGGAGGCGCTGCGCCGCGACGTTGTCGCTTTCATACAAAAATTGCGCGATGTCGACCTGTTCAAGCTGCCCGGCGTCGCCGAATCCATCGACTGGGCCCAGGCTCTGGCCCAGCTCGATGTCGTCGCCCTGGAGCCGGATACACTCAACGCCACTCTAGGCACGTTGCTCAAATACCAGGACGACATCGAGCGGATTCGCGGCAGCGAAGCCATGCGTATCCTCGAAGAAATCAGGACCGAGGCGTCCCTCAACCGGGTGCGCGGGTCCTAGGGTGCAACCGGAAACCCCGCTTTCATGCCGTTCGACCCCCCGCCAGATCCGGACCGGCCCGGCCGCGGCGCCGGCAACGGCGGCGGCCGGTTGCCGGAAAATATCATGCACTTTGCCCGCGTGTTGCGCGCCGCAGGCCTGCCGGTCGGTCCCGGCCAAGTTATCCGGGCGATCGAGGCTGCCGACGCGGTCGGCATCGGCACGCGCGAGGATTTCTACTGGACCCTGCACGCGGTCTTCGTGAATCGCCGCGACCAGCGCGAGCTGTTCGACCAGGCCTTCCATGTCTTCTGGCGCAATCCGCGGCTGCTGGAACGGTTGATGACGGTGATCCTGCCGACGATCGAAACACCGCCCGACGAGGACAAGGAGGAGATGTCGCGACGGCTCGCCGAAGCGCTCAAGGGCCTGGCGGAGGCCGCCGACCGGGCGCCGGAGCGCGAAGAGATTGAACTGGATGCGGTGATGACCTGGACCGACCGCGAAGTCCTGAAAACGCGCGACTTCGAGAAAATGTCCCGGAACGAAATGGCCGACGCCAGGAAAGCGCTGGCGCGGTTGCGCCTGGCGGTAGAGCGGGTTCCGACCCGACGATTTTCCCCGGAGCCCGCCGGTCCGCGGATCGACCTGCGCCGCACCTTGCGGCGCAGCGTGCGCAGCGGCGGCGATACCATCCTGCTCGCCCGGCGGCGGCGGCGGACGAGGCGACCGCCCCTGGTCGTCCTGTGCGATATTTCCGGTTCGATGAGCCGCTATTCACGCATGCTTCTCCACTTCCTGCACGCCGTGACCAACGATCGGGACCGCGTGCACACCTTCCTGTTCGGCACGCGGCTCACCAACGTCACCCGCTATCTGCGCTACAAGGACGTCGACGAGGCGCTCGACAAGATCGGCCAGGTCGCCGAAGACTGGGACGGCGGTACACGGATCGGCCGAACGCTCGGCACTTTCAACCGGCTCTGGTCGCGCCGTGTGCTCGGCCAGAACGCGCTCGTGCTGCTCATTACCGACGGGCTGGATCGGGACGGCGGCGCCGGCCTGGAGAAGGAGATGGACCGGCTGCACCGCAGTTGCCGCCGGCTGATCTGGCTCAATCCTCTCTTGCGTTACGACGGTTTCGAGCCAAAATCCGCCGGCATCAGGGCGATGTTGCCCCATGTTGACGACTTCCGTACCGTGCACAATCTGGAGAGCCTGGAACAGTTGGGCGCAGCGTTCGCCCATCCCGGAACCCGGCAGGACAGGAGCGTGACCCGATGGCTGCCGACCCTGAGAGCCTGACCCTTTCGAGCGAAGACGTAATGCAACGGGCCGCGGTCTGGCGGGACAACGGCAAAGGAGTTGCGCTCGCCACGGTGGTCAACACCTGGGGTTCGTCGCCCCGCCCGGTCGGCAGCCAGCTCGCGGTCAGCGGGGCGCAGGAAATGATCGGCTCGGTCTCCGGCGGCTGCATCGAAGGCGCGGTGGTCGCCGAAGCCCAGGAAGTCATCCGCAGCGGCGCGCCACGGCTGCTCGAATTCGGCGTCGCCGACGAGGACGCCTGGGCCGTCGGGCTTGCCTGCGGCGGCCGGGTCGAAGTGTTCGTCGAGCGGCTTGACTAGATGGACCGGATACTGATCGACAGGCTGGCCGCCGCCCGCCAGGCGCACCGCCCGGTCGTCGTCGCGACGGATCTGGCCTCCGGCAAGAAATCCTGGATCGAGGACGGATCGGCCGCGGGACCCCTGCGCATCGACGCGACCGTTCTCGCCGCCGTCGATGCGGCGCAGCGGGATGACCGGAGTGGGACGATCGAGACCGGGGATGGCTGCCGCCTGTTTCTGCATGTCTTCAACCCGCCGTTGCGGTTGCTGATCGTCGGCGCGGTCCATATCGCGCAGTCGCTGGCGCCGATGGCAGCGCTCGCCGGCTATGCCGTGACCGTAATCGATCCGCGCGGCTCCTTCGCGACCGGCGACCGCTTTCCCGGAGTCGCGCTGACCGACGAATGGCCCGACGACGCGCTGGCAACCTTGCGGCCCGACGCGCGCACCGCCATCGTCACCCTGACCCACGATCCGAAGCTGGACGATCCGGCCCTGCACAGCGCCCTGCGCTCCGACTGTTTCTATGTCGGCTCGCTGGGTTCGCGGCGGACCCATGCATCGCGGATTGAACGATTGAAGCAGGCGGGGTTCGATGACGCCGAAATCGGCCGCATCCACGGCCCGATCGGCCTCGACATCGGCGCAAAATCGCCGGCGGAAATCGCCCTTGCCATCATGGGCCAGATCACCGAGACGCTGCGCAGGCCGCCGCCGGCAGCAAAATCCTAGCGATGGAATTCGGACCCGTTCCGACACCGGAGGCCGAGGGCGCCATCCTGGCCCACGCGGTTCGGACTGCAGCCGGGCGCATACCGAAAGGCCGCCGGCTGACAACAGCAGACGTCGCCGCCATTGCCGAAGCAGGCATCGAACCGGTTACGGTCGCCCGGCTGGGCCCGGACGATCTGGACGAGAATGCCGCGGCCGCGCGCATCGCCGAAGCGCTCGCCTCCGACAGCCTGCGCGCCGGCCCTGCCGCTAACGGCCGCTGCAACCTCTACGCCCGCCATGCCGGCCTGGTTACGGTGGATGCCGGGCGCGTGAGCGCCGCCAACCTGATCGACGAAGCCCTGACCCTGGCGACCCTGCCGGCCTTCGCATCGGTCGAAGCCGGCCAGCTCGCCGCCACGGTGAAAATCATCACCTTCGGCGCGCCGTCAGCGAAAGTCGGCCGGGTTGCGGCGGCGGCAGCCCGCACCGTTTCGGTGGCCGCGTTCCGGCCGCAGAAAGCCGCCCTGATCCAGACCAGGCTGCCCCACACGACGGACGCCCTGCTCGAAAAGACCGAACGCTCGACCCGCGAGCGCCTGCACCGAATCGCCGCCGCCGTGACGCAGACCGGCGTGACCGATCACCGGAAGGAGGCGCTGGCCGCCGCGTTTGCCGAGGCCGCCACGGCCGCCGATCTGATCGTGGCGATCGGCGCCTCAGCCATCGTCGACCGGCGCGATGTCGTGCCGGCGGCTATCGCCGCGGCTGGCGGCGTTATCGAGCATTTCGGCCTACCGGTCGATCCCGGCAACCTGACCCTGCTCGCCCAGCTCGGCGACGCCAGGATCGTCGCCATGCCCGGGTCGGCGCGCTCGCCCCGGGAACAGGGATCGGACTGGCTGCTCGAACGTCTCGCCGCCGGGTTACCCGTCGATGCCCAGACCATCGCGGGCTTCGGGGTCGGCGGCCTGCTCAAGGAAATCCGCTCCCGTCCCATGCCGCGCGACCGCAGTGCACCGACCGCTCCTGCGGGATGGCCGACCGTCGACGCGATCCTGCTGGCCGCCGGCAGGTCGATGCGGATGGGTGAGCGCAACAAGCTGCTGGAGCCGATCGGTGAACAGCCAATGATCCGGCGGGTGGCGGCGGCCATCCACAAGGCCCGAATTCGCCGGCTGGTCGTCGTCACCGGCTACCGGGCCGACCGGATACGGCAGGCGCTCGCGGAGATCGACTGCATTTTTGCCGACAATCCCGACTACCGGACCGGCATGGGTTCGTCCGTCGCCGCCGGGGCCGGCGTGGCGTTCGATGCGGCCGATCCACCCGATGCCGCCATTATCTGCCTGGGCGACATGCCGGACATTGCACCGGCCATGCTGGATGTGCTGATCCGCAACTACGATCCGGCAGCGGGACGGACCGTCGTCGCTGCCGCGAGCGGCGGCGTGCGCGGCCATCCTGTGTTGTGGGACCGGCGCTTTGCCGACGATCTGGCGAGCCTCACCGGCGATGCCGGCGCCCGCGACATCCTGCGCGAACATGCCGGGCAGGTCGTGACCGTGGAGATGGACGACGCCGTGCTGCGCGACCTCGATACCCCGGCGGCGTTCGACGCCTACCGGTCCGGGACGGCCGGCGCCGGGGACAGCGCCTGAACTAGCGAATTTGGATTTACATACTTCAGGCGGCGACCAGGACGAAGTCGAACTCGACCTTCTTGTAGGGCGCTGTGACATTGTAGGCGCTGGCCTCGTCGGCGTCGGCTGCATCGTTGAAATCGACCCGCAGGGAATCGCGCACGGCAAATACGGCGTCGCGGTCGATCCAGGCGTCGTCGCCGGGGAACAGTTCCGTCACCAACGGGATGTACCCGTCGGCATTGACCCAGATATGGAAGTGCGCCGGCCGCCAGGCGGTGCGCGAGGTGGAACGCAGAATTTCGCCGGCCGGTCCGTCGTCCGGCACCTTGTAGGACACCGGTTTCACCGTGCGCACGCCGAACCGGCCGTCCGCTCCGGTGAATTGGTGGCTGCGCAGGTTGGGGACCGCTCCCTCATGGGTTTCCTGCACATCGTACAGGCCGTTTGACTGGGTCTGCCAGAAATCGACCCGCGCACCCTCAACCGGTTCGGATCGCTCGTTCAGCACACGCCCGGTCAGCACCACCTCCGTGCCGGGGTCGTCGCCGGCAAGATTGCCTTCGACCGGAATTTCCGGTGCGCCATCGACGAAGAACGGGCCGAGCGCGCTGTATTCCGTCCCGCTCGTCACACCGCGGCCCTTGATCATGTCAACCAGCGACGACAGGCCGAGAATATCCGAGGTCAGGATGAACTCATTGCGTTCGGGCGTCGAAATCTTGCCGGCGTCGTAGAGATACTGGATTCCCCGCATCCATTCATCTTGCTGAAGGCCCACTTCCCGGGCAAAGGCGTGCAGATGCTTGACCAGGCTGGTCATGACCTCCTTTAGCCGCGGGTCTTCGGTCGCCGCCATGGTCTCGAGCACGGCTTCCGTGATGTTGTCTTCTTGCAGATTGCGCATCGGTTTTCCCCTGCCCTTGCGTTTTTCCGTTCGGCCCATAGAGACGCGGCCGCCGGGAGCCGTCAACATTATTGTTCGTTATCCGTATAAATGTTCGTATAGCGATCACGAAGTTCGTTTTTCTGGACTTTGCCCATCGCATTGCGCGGCAGTTCATTGACGACGAACAGCTGTTTCGGCTGCTTGAATTTGGCGAGCGAGCCCGCCAGGGCAGCCAGAAGCGGTTCGGGATCCAGTTTCTTCGACCCGGCGGGCACAACCACGCCGGTCACGCCTTCGCCGAAATCCGGGTGGGCGACGCCGAACACTGCGGACTCCCGGACGCCCGGCAACGCATCGAGGCTTTGCTCAACTTCTATTGGATAGACGTTCAGCCCGCCGGAAATGATCAGGTCTTTCGCCCTGCCGACGATGGAGACCCGCCCGGATTCGTCCATCGTCGCCATATCGCCGGAAACGAAATAGCCATCGGGCCGGAATTCCTCCGCGGTCTTTTCCGGCAGCCGCCAATAGCCGGCGAACACGTTTGGGCCGGTCATCTCAAGGACTCCCACAGTGCCGCGCGGAACTTCGCGGCCCTCCCCGTCGGCGATGCGGACGGAAACGCCGGGGAGGGCAAAGCCGACCGTTCCCGCGACCCGCTCGCCGTCGAGCGGATTGCTGCAGGCCATGCCGACCTCCGTCATGCCGTAGCGTTCCAGGATACGCTGACCGGTGCGTGCTTCGAACGCCGCGAATGTTTCTTCGAGCAGGGGCGCCGAACCGCAAATGAACAGCCGGATGTGGCGCACCCTCTCCGCCGTAAATCCAGGCGCATCGAGCATGCGGATATAGTAGGTCGGCACGCCCATCATCACCGTTGCATCGGGCAGCCTGGCAACCGCTTTTTCCGCAGCAAACCCTCTCTGGAAAATCACCCGTGCACCGCTCAGGAGCGCGCAATGCAGAGCCACGAACAGGCCGTGGACATGATAGATCGGCAGTGCGTGCAGCAGCACATCGGCGGCGCTGAAGCCCCAGTAGTCGCGCAGGACCAGGGCGTTGGACGAAAGGTTGCCGTGCGTCAGCATCGCGCCCTTGGGCCGGCCCGTCGTGCCGGAGGTATAGAGGATCGCCGCCAGATCGCCGGCGCAGCGCGGTGCGACCATGCCGGCGGGCGCCGCCGCTTTGGCAGCTTCGAGAAGCGTGCCCGATCCGTCGCCTAGAGTCAGTACGGCGCCGACCCCGGTTGCGCGCGCAACCGCCTCGGCCGTATCGCGCGCCTCCTCCCGGCAAACGAAGACCGCCGGCTCGGCATCCGACAGAAAAAAGCCGATTTCCTGTGCTGTATAGGCGGTGTTGAGCGGCACGAAGACCAGCCCGGCGCGCAGGCAGGCCAGATATAGGATCACGGCGTCAGGCGACTTTTCGACCTGGGCGACGACGCGGTCGCCCGGACCAGCGCCGTGCGCAGCGAGGACGGCGGCGAAACTCGCGGCGCGCGCATCGATCTCGCGATACAGCACCGGCGGTCCGTTCTCGACCTCCAGGAACACGGCGGCCGGATCGGCCGGACGGTGCGCCGTGATCAACGCGTAAAGATTGTCGGACATGCTTTCCCGGAAACAGCCTGGGTTCGCGCGCATTGAGTCCTGCGGTGGCGGTCCGCTCAATCGGGCAAATCGCCCGTCCTGCCGGTTTCCGCCTATTTGCCCTACTCTTCCAGGCGCTGCCGGATGCGCGCGGCAAAATCGGGCCGATCCTCGATCAGTGGCAGCAGCCTCCGCCAGTAGACTTTGCCTTCTTCATCCCGCCCCAGATCGAACGCATGGCGGCCGAGATAGTAAAGCGCGAGCGGGTGGCGCGAATCCAGGGCGTGGAGACGTTCGAAGAGTTCGAGCAGCTGCGGATCGAGCGGATCGTCGGGTTTGTGCAGGCGCAGCACGGCCATCGTGTAGAATGTCAGAACGCGGACGTTGTCCGGAACGAGCGCGAGCGCCCTGCCGTAGGCATCGGCGGATTTGTCAAGTTCGCCCAGCACAGCCTGTGCCCGGCCAAGGCGCAGCCAGCCGGCGAGATCGCCAGGATTTTCTCTTAGCCGTTCTGCCAGCCTGTCCACCATGCCGCGAATCATCTCCTGACGCTCTTCCGGCGTCATTTCCTCGGCGGCGTTCATGTCTTCGGCGCTCGGGCCGCGCGGCTGCTCCTGTACGCTCAGCATCCGGCGGTCGGCGAGCTCGGGACGGCCGAGCACGGCATACAGCGCGAGGCTGAGCACCGGCACTGCCGCCGCCAGCAAGAACACCGTGGAGCGAGAAAGGGATTGCGCCGCGCCGAACGATCCTGCCGCTCGTCGGCTCTCGGCGGCGAGCGCTCTGCGGCGGATTTCATCGCGCGCCGTTTCGGCTTCCTCCGCCTCGATCGTGCCGCGCGCAAGGTCGCGATCGAGCTCTCTCAGCTGGTCGCGATAGACTTCGAGGTCGAACGTCGCCGGGTCCGGGGCCGAATCGGCGGCGCCGCGCGGATACAGGCGCCAGAGGATTGCGGCGCCGGCTGCGATGCTCAGGGCCGCGGCGACCAGCCAGATCACCGTTCGTCTCCGCCGTCCCCGAGCAGAGCATCGGCGCGTGCGGCCTCTTCGGCCGAAAGGGCGGCGGCCCCGGTTGCCGGACGCGACCGGCGCACGCGCCAGAGCAGGAACAGCAGCGCCACGAACAGCGCCGCCGCCGGCCCGAACCAGAGCAGCCACGTCCGCGCGTCGACCGGCGGGCGCAGCAGGACGAAATCGCCGTAGCGCGCATGGATATAGGCGATAGCCTCGCGGTCGGTGTCGCCGGCCACCAGCCGCTTGCGCACCAGCCGGCGCAGGTCGCGCGCCAGCGGCGCGTCCGAATCGTCTATCGACTGGTTCTGACAGACCAAACAGCGCAACCGGCGGCCGATGTCGCGCGCGCGATTTTCCATCCCGGCGTCTTTCAGCGCCTCGCCAGGTCCGATGGCGCGTGCTGGCGAAGATGGCGCATAAACGACTGCGCCAAGCAGCAAGGCGACCAGAATCGCAACGGTATGCCGCTTCATTTCCTCAGCGCCTCGATCGCCGGCAGAATTCTTTCTTTCAGCACCTGCGCCGTGATCGGACCGACCTGCTTCAGCCGGATACGGCCCCGGCGGTCGATCAGGAAGGTTTCCGGCACGCCGTACAGGCCGAATTCCGGCGCAATCTCGCCTTTCCGGTCGACGCCGATGCGGGCATAGGGATTGCCGTGCCGGTCCAGCCAGGCTGCGGCGTCGCTTGGCTTGTCCTTGTAATTGATCCCGACCAGGGTCACGCCTGTCGCCCGGGACAACACGGTAATCTGCGGATGTTCGACCAGGCAGGGCGTGCACCAGCTGGCGAAGAAGTTCAGGACGGTGATTCGTCCCTCAAACGCTGTATTATCAATGCCTTGTCCTATAGTTCTACCTTTGAAAGTGAGGCTGGGTGCGGCGAAAATCGGCGCCGGTTTGTCGATCAGCGCCGAGGGCAGCACGCGCGGATCCCGCCCGCTGGCCAGGTAGAAGGCCGCCGCCACAGCGATGACGGCAAAGACCGCCAACGGCACGAGAAACAGCAGCCGGCGCGAGCGCATGGCGCGTCAGGCTTCGGCAGGCCGCGCCGCTGCCGGGCGAGCCGAGCGCCGCGGAGCGCCGACACGGTGGCGCCGGTCGGTCAGCGAGACCGTACCGCCGAGAAACATCAGCACGGCGCCAATCCAGATCCAGGGCACCAACGGGTTGTGATACAGGCGCACGGCGTGGGCGTTCCCGCCCTGGGGATCGCCAAGAACGATGTAAAGGTCGGCGAACCAAGTGGTTCGGATGGCGGCTTCGGTAGTCGGCGTGCGCTGGGGCAGGTAAACCCGTTTCTCCGGCCATAGCGTCGCGACGGCTACGCCGCCTTCGGCTACGCTGAAACGCCCCCGCCGGGCCAGATAGTTGCCGACTCTGACCTCGCTGACGCCGGCAAACCCTATGGTGTAGCCAGCCATCTCCACCCGGTCGCCCGGCTTCATCACCCGGATTATTTCGGTCTGCCAGATGCTGGAAGCCGTAATCCCGGCGACGACCACGCCTGCGGCGGCGTGGGCGAGCGTCATGCCCCAGGCGGCGCGCGGCATGGCTGCGGCACGGCGAAGCGATTCGGCAATCGGTACGCGGAACAGCCGGATCCGGCCGCCGACCTCGAAGAGCGCTGCGCCGATCGCCCAGACGGCGAGGCCAATTCCGAGAGCTGCCACAAAACTGTGCCGGTCCTCCAGGAAGACGACTGCTGCGGCCGCGGCCACCGTCAGCCCCGCAACCAGCTTCAGCCGGTCCAGCGCGCCGAACAGGTCGCCCCGCTTCCAGGGCAAGAAGGGCGCGACGCCCAACGCCAGGATCAGGGGCGCCATCAGGGGCACAAAGGTGGCGTTGAAAAAGGGCGGGCCGACGCTGATTTTGCCGAGGCCGAGCGCATCGACCATCAACGGATAGAGGGTGCCGAACAGCACGGTCAGCGCCGCCACGGTCATCAGCAGATTATTGAGGATCAGCGCGCCCTCGCGCGAGATCGGCCGGAAAAGGCCGCCGCCCTTCAACGCCGGCGCCCGCCAGGCGTAGAGTACCAGCGCTCCGCCGATCGTAACGGCCAGAATGGCAAGGATGAACAGGCCGCGTTCAGGATCGGTGGCAAACGTGTGGACCGAGGTGAGCACGCCGGAACGGACCAGGAAAGTACCCAAGAGGCTGAGAGAAAAAGTCAGAATAGCCAGTAGGATAGACCAGCTCTTCAGGGCATCCCGCTTCTCCGCGACGATGGCGCTGTGCAACAGCGCGGTGCCGACCAGCCAGGGCATGAAGGAGGCGTTCTCGACCGGATCCCAGAACCAGAAGCCGCCCCAGCCCAACTCGTAATAGGCCCACCAGCTGCCGAGCGCGATGCCCAGGGTAAGAAAGCTCCAGGCCGCGAGCGCCCAGGGCCGCACCCAACGCCCCCAGGCGGCGTCTACCCTGCCCTCCAGTAACGCCGCGATGGCAAAAGAAAAGGTTACGGAGAAGCCCACATAGCCCAGGTAGAGCAGCGGCGGGTGAAAGGCGAGGCCCGGGTCCTGCAGGATCGGGTTGAGGCCCTGCCCATCCGCCGGTATCGGATTGACCCGGTCGAACGGGTTCGACGTCAGCAGGATAAAGGCCAGGAACGCAAGGCCGATCAAGCCCTGCACTGCCAGCACCCGGGCCCGCAGCCCCGGCGCTACATTGCCGCCGAACCAGGCGACACAGGCGCCGAACAGGCTGAGGATCAGGCACCAGAGCACCATCGAGCCCTCGTGGTTCCCCCAGACGCCAGTGATCTTGTAGAGCAGCGGCTTCGCGCTGTGCGAATTCTGCACCACGTTGGCGACGGAGAAATCCGAGGTCACGAAGGCCCAGGTCAGCGCGCCGAAGGCGATCAGGACGAAGACGAACTGGCCCGTCGCCAGGGTACCGCCGAGCGCCATCAGCGCGCCGTGGCGCCGCGCTGCCCCGGCCATCGGGAATACGCTTTGGCCGAGCGCCAGAATCGCTGCGACGATTAGGGCGAAATGGCCGATCTCCGCGCTCACGCCGCCGGGCTCCGGATCAGGATTTCGCTTCGGGGCAGGGCTTGCCGCCGCTGGCCTGGTGCCACTGGCCCTGTTCTTTCAACTGGTCGGCAAGGTCCTTCGGCATATAGTTTTCGTCGTGCTTGGCGAGAATTGTCTCGGCCCGAAAAACGCCGGTCGGCTCCAGCTGGCCGATCGCCACAACGCCCTGCCCTTCCCGGAACAGGTCCGGCAGCACGCCCTTGTAAACGACGGGCATGCTGCTCACGCAGTCCGTCACGCGGAAAGCCACGCTCAGCCCGTCTTCCAGGGTCTTTCGGCTGCCCGCCTCGACCAGTCCGCCGAGGCGGAATTGCTGTCCCGCCGGAACCTGTTTGGCGGCGACCTTCGACGGCGTGTAGAAGAAGGTTACGCCGTCATCGAGTGCCGCCAGAACCAGCGCAACCGCTGCGCCCAGCAGGACGACGCCGACCGTCAGAAACGCCATGCGCCGCCGTTTAGGTCGCAATCCCGGCCTCCGATTCGACATCCTCCGGCGCACGACCGGGCCGCGCCGATCGCTGGAGCGCAGCCGCCGCGGCTTCCTCGCGCCGTAGGCTCCGCGTGGCGTGCCAGGCCAGCCCAATCATGACCGCCGCGGTCAGACCGAGTGCCGGCCAGACATAGGCCGCGTAGCCGCCCATCGCGAAGAAATCGGCGATCTTGTCCACCCGTTGCCTCCGGCAGCGCTGTCGGGGTCGGCGCCCCCTTTCACCCTAGGATGGAAATAACAACAGAACGATATCGCGGCAGCGCGCCAATCACCGCATAACGCAAGGTGAAGAACCGCGTTAACTGCGCATCCTCGCCCCGGCCGGGTCGAACAGCGGCTCGCGGAGTATCCGCGCCGGACAGCGATCGCCGAGAACTTCCACATCCAGCGTTCCGGGAGCCTCCGCTACATCCCGCGGCAGATAGCCGAGCGCCACCGATTGCTGTGCCACATGGGCATAGCCGCCGGACGTCACCCGACCGACGACGGCGTCGTCGTGCCAGATCGGTTCGTCGCGGAACGAATCGGCGTCCGAAACATCGACCGACAAGGCGACGAGCCGTCGTTCACCGCCCTCTTCCTTTTCCCTTAGCGCCGCATCGCGGCCGATGAAATCGTTCTTCGCGAGATCGACGAAGCGGCCGAGGCCTGCTTCGTACGGGCCGTAGATCGGCCGGAATTCGAACGCCCAGGCGCCGAAACTCTTTTCCAGCCTCAGACTGTCCAGCGCCCGGAGACCGAAGGGTTTGAGACCGAGCGGTGCGCCTGCTTCCATCAGCAGGTCGTACACCGCGATCTGGTATTCCGGCGCCATCCAGATTTCGTAACCCAGGTCCCCGGTATACGAAATCCGGCCGACCAGCGCCGGCGCCGGGCCGATCTCCATGGCGCGGAAATCGAGGAAGCGGAAGGATTCGGCTGAAACGTCGGCATCCGTCACGGCTTGCAGCAGGTCGCGCGATGCCGGACCGGCAATCATCAGGCCGACACGATCGAGGCCGAGCGCGCGCACTTCGACCGAACCGTCTTCCGGCAGATGCGCCTCGAACCAGCGCATATGGTATTTCTCCGCCGGGCCGGAGCCGACCATGTAGAAATTCTCATTGCCCGTCTTGGCCAGGGTGAAATCGCCGATCAGCTTGCCCTTCGGGTTCAACATCGGGCTCAGGATCAGCCGTCCTTCCCGCGGCGTCCGGTTGGTCAAAATCCGGGAAAGCCAGATCTCCGCGCCCGGGCCGGTTACCGAATATTTCGCGAAGCCGGATGTCTCGTAGAGGCCGACGCCGTTGCGCACCGCCGCGGCCTCGCGCCCGACATTGCTGAAATCGTTGGAACGCCGGAAGCTGACGATGTCTTCCGCCACTTCGCCTTCGTCGGCGAACCATAGCGGGTATTCCAGGCCGTAGGCCTCGCCGAACACGGCGCCCCGCGCCTTGAAGCGATCGTAGAGCGGTGTAGTGCGCAGGGGTCGGCCGGCCGGCAGTTCCTCGTTCGGAAAAGGAACGTTGAAGCGCCGGCTGTAATTCTCCCTTACCTTCGCGTTGGTGTAGGCGAGCGTCGCCCAGTCACCGTAGCGCGCGACGTCCATGCCGAACACGTCGAACCCGGGATCGCCCTCCGTCATCCAGTTGGCCAGCGTCACTCCGACGCCGCCGCCCTGGCTAAAACCGGCCATCACGGCGCAGGCGCACCAGTAATTCTTCAGGCCACGAACCGGCCCGACCAGCGGGTTGCCGTCCGGCGCGAAGGTGAACGGGCCGTTGACAATCTGCCTGATGCCGGCCCGGCCATAGGGCGGAAAATGCTGGAAGCCGATTTCCAGCGACGGCGTAATTCTTTCCAGATCGGGCGGCAGCAGTTCGTGGCCGAAGTCCCAGGGTGTCGTCTTCGGGGACCAGGGTTTGCCGGCACGCTCGTAGGTGCCGATCAGCATGCCCTTCCCTTCCTGGCGGGTGTAGATCTCGCCGCCGAAATCGAGGGCGTGCATCATCTGACGACCGGTCGACGCGTTGAATTCGGTAACTTCGGGAATTTCGTCCGTCAGCAGGTACATGTGCTCCATGGCGAGCACCGGCAGTTCCACGCCCACCATGCGTCCGACTTCGCGCGCCCAAAGTCCCCCGGCATTGACGACATGCTCGGCATGGACCGTCCCGTTATCGGTCACGACATCCCAGCTGCCGTCCGGCCTTGGCTGCAAATCCTCCACCTTGGTGTGAAGATAGATCTCCGCCCCGCCGATCCGTGCCGACTTCGCATAGGCCTGGGTCACGCCCGACGGATCGACATGGCCTTCCACGGGGTCGTACATGCCACCGACGAAGCAGGCGGGATCGAGCAGCGGAAACAGCTCGTAGGCTTCCTGCGGCGTGACCAGTTCGGTGTCGAGGTCGAGGTAGCGGCCGATTGCATGGGCGGTTTTCAACCAATCCATGCGATCCGGCGTGTCGGCCAGTATGACGCCGCCGGTCAGGTGAACGCCGCAGGATTGTCCGGAGATTTCCTCGATCTCCCTGTACAGCTCGATCGTGTACCGCTGGAGCGCCGAGACGTCCGGATCGCCGTTCAGCGTGTGCATGCCTCCGGCGGCGTGCCAGGTCGAGCCGCTGGTCAGCTCGGAACGCTCGAACAGGGCGACGTCTTTCCAGCCGGCCTTGGTCAGGTGGTAGAGCACACTGGCGCCGACAACGCCGCCGCCGATAACCGCCGCCTGCAAGTGAGATTTCATGGGCTTGCTCCGCTGTGCCGCCCGCCGGTCCCGACCGGCGGTGGTCCAGGCCTAAAAATCGGTCGGTACGCCGCCTTCTTCCTTGCGCCGGGCGACGAAGGCGTCGAGTTCCTCGCGCACCGCCGGATCCATCGGCGGCGCTTCGTATAGGGCCAGCTTTTCCTTGTAGAGCCGGTGCAGGTGGTCACCTGCGGTCGGCGATCCCGCCGCGGTCCAGGCTTCGTAGTTGCGCCAGTCGGACACCATCGGGGCAAAAAAAGCCGTCTTGTAGCGCGACTGGGTGTGTTCCGCGCCGAAATAGTGACCCCCTGGGCCGACTTCGCGCATCGCGTCCAGCGCCAGTTCAGCCTCGTCGACCCGGAACGGCTCAAGGAAGGAAGCCACCATGTCGAGCAGGTCTGCATCCAGCACCATCTTCTCGAATGAGGCCTGGAGACCGCCTTCCATCCAGCCGGCAGCGTGCTTCACCAGATTGACGCCCCCCATCACGGCAGCCCAGAGCGAAAAGACGCTCTCATAGGCGGCCTGGGCGTCGACGGCGTTGGCGGCGTTGACGTTGGACGAACGGTAGGGCACGCGGTAGCGCCGGGCGAACTGGCCGCCGATCAGCGTGGTCTTCATATACTCCGGCGTACCGAAAGCCGGCGCCCCGCTGCGCATGTCGACATTGGAGGTGAAACCGCCATAGACGAACGGCGCGCCGGGATTGTTCAGCTGGTGAATCGTCAGCCCGGCGAGAAATTCCGCGTTTTGCTGGGCCACCGCGCCGGCCAGCGTCACCGGGGCCATGGCGCCGGCCAGGGTAAACGGCGTCATCACGACCGGCTGGCCCCGGTCGCCCATGCGCAGAATGCCTTCGACCATCGTCAGGTCGAGCCGCAATGGCGAACTCGAATTGATCACCGTGATAACCGACGGTTCGCGCTCCAGCGTCTCGCGGTCGACGCCCCGGGCGATCCGGGCCAGCTCAATGCCGTCCAGCACGCGCTCGCGGCCCAGGCTGTAGGCGTGGATCGGCTTGTCGGTCATCGTCAGCGCGGCGTGCAAAGCATCGAGATGGCGTACGCTGGGGTGGATGTCCGTCGGTTCGACCGGATAGCCACCCCACATATGGATCGCCGGCAGCACCTGTCCCAGCCGCAGGAATTGCTTGTAGTCCTCGAAATTGCCGACCCGGCGGCCGCCCTCGAAATCGCAGGCGTTCGGCGTGCTGCTCACAGCGCCGAAGACCAGCCGGTCGCCGCCAAAAACGAGCGTACGCTCCGGGTTGCGGCAGTAGAACTGGAAAGTTTCCGGCGGTTTACCGATCTGTGCCTCTACAAGATCGGCCGGAAAGCGGACCCGGTCGCCGTCCGGCGCGACATCGGCACCGGCCTCGCCCAGAAGCGCTTTGGCCTCGTCATGCAAAATATCGATGCCGATTTCCTGGAGCACAGTGAGCGCTGTACCGTGAATCGCCTCAAGTTCGTCTTCCGACACCGCGGGCACCGGATCGAACGGCCGACACGGCTGGGGACGGATCGCGGACTCCGGGACCTCTGCTACGGGTTCGGCTCCGCCGCGCCGCCGCCGGCCGGTCCGGCCGCGTCTTTCGGGAGACATTGCTTTCCTTTCCTGCATCGCCCGCAGGGCCCGTCGCCTGTATCGGCGATCCCTGCAGGTGGCGGGCCGGATTAGACCAATTCGGCCTCCGGGTCATGCCGAAAGTACATGGCGGCCGGCAGATTGTCCGCACGCTTGCCGCTTGCGACCGCTGCGGCGCCCCGTTACCTTGCCGCGTCGCTACCGCAACGAGGAGGGTCGCCGATGAGCACCCTGACCTTCGACGCAACGCCGTTGCCCATCCGGGACGACATTGCGGCAGCCCTGCCGCAGGTCTGGGCCCGAATCGGCCGGCCCGGAACCTGGCTGACCGCGCAGGAACGGGTAGCGGTCGCAGCAGAAAGCCGGAACGCGCGGCATTGCAGTCTGTGCGCCGAACGCGCGGAGGCCCTGTCGCCTTATGCGGTACACGGAGAACACGATACTCTTGGCGAACTACCGGACGACAAGGTCGAACTCGTCCATCGGATGATGACCGATCCCGGCCGCATTGCGGAACACTGGTACCAAGCGCTGACCGAGGGCGACCTGCCCGAGACCGAATATGTCGAAGTCGTCTGCGTGGTCGCCTGCACCGTCGGCGTCGACACCTTCTGCCGCGGCATAGGGATGGCGCCGCCTCCCCTGCCGGAGCCGCAGGACGGCGATCCGTCGCGCGAAGCGGTGAGTGACGCAAACCTCAACCGCGAATTGGCCTTCGCGCCGACCCTCGATCCGTTCGTCGACGGACCGCTGCAGAAGGAATTCTTCCCGGGCGGCCCTCCGAGCGCTGCGCATATCCGTCGGGCCTTGTCCTCGGTGCCGGACAGCCAGCGCCAGTTCTGGAAAATGGCCACCGTGCTCTACATGGACGGCATGCAGATGCGCGATTTCTCGACCGAATACCGCGCCATCACCCACGCCCAGATCGAACTGGTTGCCGGCCGGGTCTCGGCCATCAACCAGTGCGTTTACTGAACCACCAGCCATGTGGCCCTGCTCCGTGCGAGCGGCGAACATACCGGTGACGACTACGATCTGAGTGCGGTTCTGGGCGATTCGGGCGAAGATACCGGTATTCCGCACGCCGACGTCCTGATCCGGCTGGCCGAGACGGCGATCGACTACGACGATGCGGCGACTGCCGCAGCCCGCGAGGCGGTCATCGGGCGGATGGGCGAAGCCGCCCTGGTCGACGCTGCGGCCATCGCAGCGAATTTCAACGCCATCGACCGGGTCGCCGACGCCATCGGCATTCCACTGGAAGACGAGAAAGCGGCGATTTCGGCGGACTTCCGCGCCGATCTCGGCATCGACGGCTTCGGCCGCGCGGGCCTGCCGGCAGCGGCGGAGTAAATCGCGAACTTATTGTTGTGCCCGGGTCGAAGCGCTGCTTGGGCCCGGGCACATTTATTTCAGCCGAAGCGCAGGCTTGCCCGACATTCCTTCGGTCACCTCGCCGACGATAGCGGTATCCGTATAACCGGCCCGTTGCATCGCCTCGATACACGACTGCGCGGCGCTGCCGGGGACTGTGGCGAGCAGGCCGCCTGCGGTCTGCGGATCGGCCAGGATTTCCGGCACAACACCGCCGCAGGCCTCGGCAATCGCGGTCCGGTTGGCCGGATGCAGGGTGCTGGCATGGCCGGAAGCCAACAAGTCGGCGGCGCCGGACAGTACGGGCAGCGCGGATTCGTCCAGAACAGCGGCGCAGCCCGAGGTCTCGAGCATTTCCAGCAGATGGCCGCCCAGCCCGAAGCCGGTTACATCGGTGCAGGCCGTCGCGCCGTGCCGGCGCAGGACGGCGACGGCGGCATCCTGGCCCACAAGCATGCCACGCAGCGCGCGCTCGACATCCCGGCCCCTTGCGGCGCGCGCCATCTCGGCGGCCAGCAACACGCCTGTCCCGAGCGCTTTCGTCAGGATCATCCGGTCGCCGGGCGCAGCACCGCCCTTCCGCCAGGGTGCGCCGTCGCGCACCGCGCCGTTGACGGTTAGGCCGACTGCCATTTCCGCGCCTTCCGCCGTATGCCCGCCGATCAGGACCGCGCCGGCATCAGCCAGGCCGCGTAGTACGCCGCGCAATAGCAACTCGAGATCGCGTTCAACGATATGCGGCGCTGCGAAGGGCAGCGTCACCGTGACCAGCGACGACAGCGGCGCTGCGCCCATGGCGTGAATATCGCCCAGGCAATGGTTTGCGGCGATCCGGCCGAACAGGTACGGATCGTCGATGAAGGCCCGGAACTGGTCGACCGATTGGTACAGCGACGCACCTGCCGGCGCAGCGAGCGGCGCGGCATCGTCCGGGTTGTCAAGCGCCAGCGCAGGAGCGGTCGCAGGGTCGGCGCGCAGCCGGCCCAGGACCGCGGTCAGGATCGCCTGGGGCACCTTCGCGCCGCAGCCGCCGCAGCGCATGGCGTCGTCCGCTCCCGAAACCGGGGCCGGCACCCCTGCCATGGCAGGCAAATCGGCGCCGTAACGTGCCATCCAGCGCCGGTCGATCCGGTCCTTCGAACGCCAGACCCAGCCGCCTTCGGCCGCAAACACGCCCTTCGACGCCACCGCCCGCTTTTCGCCCAGCGAAACCAGCGCAAGAACCCGGCGCTGCGGCCGGAAGGGCTGCAGCGGTTCTCCGCGGACGGTATGGCGCAGGTTGTCGGCCAGCACCGGCCCCTGGCGGACGGCGTAAACGCCGGATTTCGGCAGCGCGGCCGAATCGAATGCGGCGCAGTCTCCTGCCGCGAAGATCGTCTCGTCCGATACGGATTGAAGGGTCGGACCGACCCTCAGGAAACCGCGGTCATCGGTATCGAGGCCGGTCTCGCGCAGCCATGGAGCCGGTCCGCCCTGGGTGACCAGGATCGCGGCATCGTGCTTGAAGAACCGGCCGGACGCGCACCGGACGCCGCCGGCCTCGATCACCACTGCAGTCTCGCCCATTTCCATGCCGATACCGTTCCGGTGCAACGCCGCCGCAATCCGGCGGCGTACCGCGGCGGCATGGTCCTGCATGATCGCCGGCGTCTGGGACAAAAGTAAAAATTGGCAATTTTCTTGATGGTTTTCTTTTTTAATTCCTGACTTTTGCAGTTTCGTCTTCAACCGATGATGCAATGATACCGCTGCCTCGACGCCGCCGGCGCCGGCGCCGATGACGACGACCCGAATCGCGCCGTCCCGTTCCAGCGCCAGCCGCTCCAGCGCAGCCCACCGGTCGAGGAAGTTCCGCACTGGTTTCAGCGGTATCGCATGCTCGGCGCCTTCGATGCCGCCTGCCTCCGGCATCGAGCCAATATCGAGGCTCAGAATGTCGTAATGGAACGGCGGACGGTCAGCCAGCAGGACGCGCCGTCCTTCCCGGTCGATACCTGTTGCCCGGTCCACGATCAGCCGCGCGCCGGCGAACCGGCACAGGCGCCGTAGGTCGATCATGCAATCGTCGTAGGCATAATGCCCGGCCAGAAAGCCTGGCAGCATCCCCGAATAGGGCGTATCCACAGGATCCGATACCAGCATCAGGCGCACGCCGGGCTCCGGTTTCATGCCGAACCGGCGGACGACCTCGACATGGGCGTGGCCGCCGCCGACCAGCACGACATCGGTTGCGATGGGAGGCGACTGCACCACCGCGTTACACCGCAGGCACAGGAAGCTGGCGGAAGAGGGTGGGAGTCGAACCCACCAGACACGCGCTGGCGCGTCTCAACGGGTTTGAAGCCCGCGCGGCCCACCGGGAGCCGATCCTCCTCCGTCGAAGGCGGTTTGCTAGCATGGAACGGTCGCAGCCGGAAACGCTGCCGTCATGGCGTGCCGTCGCCCATCAGGCCGTCCGAACCGGCGCGTTCCGGTCCCGCAAGCCGGAAGACTTCTCCGGAGGATCGGCGGACCGCCCGTTCGTTACCGACCCGGCGCGTGAAACCGGCCCGGTCGAAAAATTCCAGCATCTCGACGCTGAGATTGCGTCCCAGCCCGGACCAGTCCCGAAAATCCGCGACGGTAAACCTGTCGCCGCCGGATGCTGCGAGGCCCGTTTCGGCCGTCGCAGCCAAGGCTGCCAGCGCCGCCGGGGTCAGGAATCGCGTCCTGGATACCTGCATGACCAGCCCAGCGCTCTGGGCCCGCTTGAAGAGCCGCGTAGCTTCCTGCTGTGCGACGCCGAGCGCCTCCGACACTTCCCATACGGTCCGCGGCCTTCCCGATGCCATCAAAGCCGGTTCGATTCGGCTCCACAGCTTCGCCTCGCGCGGTTCGAGCTCGATTCGTCGGCCGGCAAGGACGATCCGTTCGCCCTGCCGTTCGGCAATACCCTCCTGGACCAGCCTGTCCGCCGCCATTTCCGCAATCGCGGCGAGCGGCCGGCCGGGTAGCAGCACAGGCAGCCGTGCCGCGGGTAATCCCGGGACGCTGTCGCGCCCTTCGGCGCGTCGCGACAGCAACGACCGGAGCGTATCGGCCAGCCCGGCGAGATGACGTTCGAGAATTGCCGCCTGCCGTTCTCCCGTCCCGATCCGCACCATTCCCGGCACATCGAGCACCGCCAGCTCGTCGGCCGTCAGATTTCGGTTGCGCGCGAATGCGGCCAGGTCGACGCCGCCGGCAGCGGTTTCCAGTTGGGCTTCCAGGGCTGCGGCCAGGTCGTCGCGCCGATGTGCCTTGACCAGGGATAGGCGCTGTGGCGCCGCCCGGCCGCGCCGCGGCCCGTCGCAATCGAGTACCTTGCCGCCGCCGACGGTACGTTGCGCCGACTGGTCGCGCAGGATGACCGCGTCGCCGCGGCAGACGCAGATCCCCCGGTCCAGCACGAGCTGCGCGAGCGCCCGCCCGCCGGGCGCCAGTTTGTCCTGCTCCAACAGCGCCGCCCGCCCGGGAACGTCGGCCGTGCCGGCATGGACATGGACCGGCGTCCAGTGGCGCATCGGTCGGTCTTCCGAATCGAGCAGACGCAGATCGATATCGATCCGCCGGCTGACCGAGCGGAGCTCCGGGGCGACCAGCCATTGTCCACGCCCGATCGCCGCCCGGTCGACGTCCGGACCCGCCAGGTTGATCGCGCATCGGTCGCCGGCACGGGCTTCGTCGGAGGGCGCGTCCTGCACCTTCAGGCCCCGCACCCGCGCCTCGATTCCGCGCGCGCCGGCCGGGCTGACAGCCAGCCTGTCACCGGGCGCACACCGGCCCGATTGCGCCAGGCCGGTCACCACCAGCCCGGCCCCGGCGACGATGAAGCTGCGGTCGATCGCCATGCGGAAGCCACCGCATGCCGGCTTCGAGACGGGGCGCACCTCGCGAATTTTCTGCTTCAGCCGGTCGATCCCCGTCCCGGTCGCAGACGACACCGGCACGACCGGCGCAGCGGCCAGGCCGGTCGGCTGCAACAGAGCGCGCGTTTCAGCGATGACCTCGTCCAGCCATTCGGCGTCCGTCAGATCGGTCTTTGTGACCGCTACGATGCCGGTCTTCACGCCCACCAGATCGAGGATCGCCAGATGCTCCCGGGTCTGAGGCATCGGCCCGTCGTCGGCCGCAACGACCAGCAGCGCCGCATCAATCGCGGTCACCCCGGCCAGCATGTTGCGGATGAACTTCTCGTGGCCCGGCACATCGACGAAACCGGTCGTTTCGCCGGGGCGCAGAGCATCGGTGTAGGCAAAACCGAGATCGATGGTGAGGCCGCGCCGCTTTTCTTCCGGCAACCGGTCGGTATCGACGCCGGTGAGATGTTTCAGCAGGCTGGTTTTGCCATGATCCACATGGCCGGCGGTCGCGATAATCATGCGGGCGCCGGCCAAGCCATACCGCCGATCTGGTCGAGGAGCGCCTCCGGCGTTTCCAGACAGCGCATGTCGAGCCGGAAAGCACCCTCCCCGATCCGGCCGACCACCGGCACGGGCAGTGCGCGGAACGCTGCGGCGAGGTCGCGGAGCGCCCGTCCTGCCGCCTTGCGCCCGATTTGCGGCGTCAGACCGACGGCAATGCTGGGCAGGGCTTCCGCCGGTAGGGCGCCGCTGCCGATCTGGCTGTAACAGTCGGCGACTGCGACCCGCCAGTGGCGGGGCGCCGTTCTTTCGAGACTTGCCGCGACCCGTTCCGCGACCGCGCGGATGTCCGGCAAAGGCCGGGCCAGTGCCCGCAGCGTCGGGACGGTTTCAGCCAGCATTTCCGGTCTGCTGTACAGGGCGAGCGTTGCGTCGAGCGCTGCCACGCGCAGCTTGTCGAGCCGAAACGCCCGGTGCATCGGATTTTTGCCGATACGCGCGACCAGAGCCGCGCGTCCGGCGACGATTCCGGCCTGCGGGCCGCCGAGCAGTTTGTCGCCGCTGAACGTCACCAGGTCGGCGCCGTTCGCCAGCGCCTCCTGCACCGTCGGCTCGTGGGGCAGGCCGAAGCGTTTCAGGTCGACCAGGGTTCCGCTGCCCAGGTCGATGCAGAAGGGAACGCTGTGGCGCCGGCACAGGGCGGCGAGCTCCTTTTCCGCAACGGCCTTGGTGAAACCGGTCACCGTGTAGTTACTGGTATGCGCCTTGAGAACCAAGGCCGGCGGCGCGGCCATCGCCTCTTCAAAATCCTTCAAATGGGTCCGGTTGGTCGTACCGACCTCGATCAGCCGCGCGCCGGCCCGGCGCATGATATCCGGCAGGCGGAAGGAACCGCCGATCTCGACCAGTTCGCCGCGCGAGACCGGTACGGCCCGGCGGTTGGCCAGCGTGTTCAGGACTAGCATAACGGCTGCGGCATTGTTGTTTACCACGGTGGCCGCCTCGGCGCCGGTCAGGGACACGATACGGGCTTCGAGATGGCTGTCGCGGTTACCGCGCCGGCCGCGGTCCAGATCGTATTCCAGGTTGACCGGCTGCCGCGCAGCCTGCGCCATCGCTTCCACCGCCGCTTCCGACAGGATGGCGCGCCCGAGATTGGTATGAATTACCGTTCCGGTGAGGTTCAAAACCGGGCGCAACGACGATGCGGTGGCCGCCGCGACATGGGCGGCGACCCTGTCCACCAGTCCGTCGGGATCGATCCGGCCGCCGGCGAGCAGGCTACGCCGGCCTTCCTCCAGCACAGCGCGCGCCGCCTCGACAACGCAGATCCGGCCGACCCGGCCGGACAGATCCGCCAGGCGGACATCCTGCATGAGCCGGTCCACCGACGGCAGGCCGGCCGGCAATGCAATCGGAACGGCAGCGCTTTCTGCTTTGTTCATGAACCGGGCGGAAGAGCGTGATAAGACCGGCCTAACCTAGGCAATGCGCCGCCCGCTTCAATCCGGAACAAGATCATGCGTCCGACAGCAATTTTTACCGCCTGTCTTCTGGCCGGCTTTCCGACAGCGGCTCTCGCCGACGCCATCGACGGCCACTGGTGCCACGAGGACGGGCGCCGGATGACTATCGAAGGGCAGGCCATCGTGACGCCCGGCGGCACGGCGATGACCGGCGACTACGACCGCCATGGCTTCGCCTATGTCGTCCCGCCGGGCGAACCGGGCGCCGGCAAGCGCATCACGATGCAACTGATCGACGAATATACCGTAATCCTGCGCACCGGAATCGACTCGGCAAAGAGCGTCGAGCAGGTTTGGAAGCGCTGCGCCAAACCGATGGCATAGCTTCAGGCCGAGGCCTGCATGCAGCGGCGCGGCAGAACGATATTGAACCGCTCGCGAATTGCCGAGTCGACGGCTTCGGGAATGTGGTCCGGGAAGACAGTCGCCAGGATTCGACGTTTTTCCGCCAGCGCCCTTTCGACTAAATCCGGTTTGCCCTGTTCGATCCATTCCTTCGGGCTGCTGCGGTCGCCGATGTCTGGATAGACATATTCGGACTGCATCAGCGACAGGGTCTGCGGATGGCCGAGATAATGGCCCGGCCCCTCGAGGCAGACGCTACGGATGGCGTCCAGCGACAGGGTTTCGTCATTCACCTCGATACCGCGCACGCAGCGCAGGCACTGGCCGATCGCGTCGTTGTCGATCAGCAGGCTCTCGTGACAGAAGCTGAGCAGCGAGGCGTGCATGCCGACGCTCTCATAGACCAGGTTCAGGCCGGACAGGCCGGCCATCGCGTTAGCGATGCCGCGCTCGTAGCCTGCCTGCATATCCGGAGCTTTGCTGTCGGACATGGCGCATGCCGATCCGCCCGGCAGATCGTAGAAGCGCGCCATCTGTCCGCAGGCGGCGGTGAGCAGCGCCTGTTCGCCCGAGCCGCCGGACATCGCGCCGGTGCGCAGGTCGGAAACGAAAGGCCAGGTGCCGAAGACTGCCGGATGGCCGGGTTTCATGGCGTTGACGTAGACCAGGCCGGCCAGACACTCGGCCGTCGCCTGGGTCACCGCCCCGGCCAGCGCGGCCGGCGCGGTCGCTCCCGCCTGCCCGGCAGAGAGCAGCAGAACCGGCATCCCGCCCTGGATCACGGTTTCCATGACCCGGCAGGATTCGGTGGCGAATTTCAGCGGCGGGACGACGAAACAATTGCTGTTGGACACGAAGGGCCGCGCCCTCCAGGCCGCTTCCGATCCCGCGACCATGTGGAGCATGTCCAGCCCCATCTGCGTCCGCTCCGGCGAGGTGAAGGACGTGCCGATATGCTTGGTCGTCCCGGAGACCGAGGCGTAGAGCGTGTTGACGTCCAGATCGGTCGGATCTTCAGTGTCCCGGGTGGTCAGCGGCCGCTGGAAAAAGTGGATATTGTCCAGCACCTCGACCATGCGGGCGGCGTCGAACAGGTCCTGCACCGTCGGGTCGCGGTTCACCCGCGCCTCGACATCGTAGACGTGGACCGCCGCGCCCGCCGTGCCGTAGTGCACCCGGCTGCCGCCCGGCCGGATATCGTGCTTCGTGTCCTGGCCGTGCAGCGTGATGTCCCGCGCCGCCTTTGCCAGCATGTCCTCGACCAGCGCCCGGGAAAAGCGCAAACGGCCGTCTTCGCCCTGAACGGCGCCGGCGGCCGTCATCATCGCAACGCCGGACTCAGGCGCGTCGGCAAGGCCGATTTCCGCCAGAATTTTCAGTGCCGCCCGGTGAATTTGCTGCACCTGGCCATCGGTCAGCGCCTTGTAGCGTCCGCCTTCCAGTCCGGCGCGGACCGGCCGGACATCCTCGGCCAGCGGCGCGGCCCGTAAGGCCCGCCTGGCTTCCCGGCCGCCAGCGCGGCGCCCAGCCCGATCCCTGGAATTCCGTTCGCGAGACATGGTCTGCCTCCCTGCAGATTTCCGGCTGTCGCCGCTCACATGCGCATCCGTTCAGCGGCCGGGTCGTACATGGGCCGGAACGAGACATCGGCGGCGACGCGCGCGCCGGCGATCTCGATTTCGTAGCCCGAGGCAAGTTGCGCTTCGGCGCTTTCGCCATCCGGGCACGGTACATAGCCGAGGCCGACCGCGCCGCCCAATGCATGGCCGTAGTTGCCGGAAGTCAGATAGCCAACCATCTCGCCGTCCCGCACGATCGGTTCGTTATGGAACAGCAAGAGCTCCGGGTCGCGCAAGCGGAATTGCAGCAGGCGCCGGGACAGACCTTCGTCGCGTTTGCGAAGAACTGCATCCCGGCCCAGAAAGTCCGGTTTCTTTGTGCGCACAGCGAATCCCAAGCCGGCTTCCAGCACATGGTCCTCGTCGGTGATGTCGTGGCCGAAATGGCGGAAGGCCTTTTCGATCCGACAACTGTCCATCATGTGCAAACCGCACAGTTTCAGGCCTTGAGCTTCGCCCGCCTCCTCCAGGGTCTCGAAGACATGCGCGGCCATATCGGCCGAAACGTAGAGCTCCCAGCCCAGTTCGCCGACATAGGAGACCCGGTGCGCCCGGGCCAGGCCCATGCCGAGCTCGATCTCCCGGACCGAGCCAAATGGGAACTCCTCGTTCGACAGGTCGGCCGGCGAACAGGCGTTCAGCACGGCGCGCGCTTTCGGCCCCATGACGCACAACACCGCCTCGCCCGCCGTGACATCGGTGACGACGATATGGGCGTCGTCCGGAATATGGCGGCGCAGCCAGGCGAGATCGCGCTGCACGGTCGCTGCCGGCGTGACGACCAGGAAGGCGGTTTCGGAAAGGCGCGCGACCGTGAGATCCGCCTCGATTCCGCCGCGAGCGTTGAGCCACTGGGTGTAGACCAGCCGGCCCGGGGCGACCGCGATATCATTGCCGCAAATCCGGTTCAGCACGGCCTCGGCATCTCGACCCTCGACGCGCAGTTTTCCGAAAGAGGTCATGTCGAACAGGCCGACACCCTCGCGGACCGCCAAATGCTCGACGCGCGAATGCTCGAACCAGTTCTGGCGCTTCCAGCTGTAGCGGTATTCCGGCGTTACGCCCGCCGGCGCGAACCAGTTTGCGCGTTCCCACCCGGCCGTTTCGCCGAAACAGGCGCCGCGCTCTTTCAGATGTTCGTGAATTGGCGAGCGGCGAACGCCGCGGGCGCTGGCCGGCTGGCGGTAGGGAAAGTGGTCGGCGTAGAGCAGGCCGAGGGTTTCGCTCACCCGGTGCTTGAGGTAATAGCGGTTTTTCTGGAACGGCTGGACCCGCCGGATGTCGACTTCCCACAGGTCGAAGGGCGCTTCGCCATCGGCGATCCACTGGGCGAGCGCCATCCCGGCGCCGCCGGACGAGACGATGCCGATGGAATTGTAGCCTGCGGCCATCCAGTAACCGCGTAGCTCCGGCGCCTCGCCCAGATAGTAGCGGTCGTCCGGGGTAAAGCTCTCGGGACCGTTGAAGAAGGTGTGGATGCCGGCCTCGCCGAGCAGCGGCATACGCCCGACCGCCTGTTCGAGGATCGGCTCGAAATGGTCGAAATCCTCGGGCAGCTGGTCGAAGCAGAAGTCTTCCGGGATGCCGTCCATGCCCCAGGGCTTGGCGACGGGCTCGAAGGCGCCGAGCAGCATCTTGCCGGCATCCTCCTTGTAGTATGCGCACTCGTCGGGCACGCGCAGCACGGGCAATGCGCCGAGATCGGGGATCGGCTCGGTGACGATGTAGAAATGCTCGCAGGCATGCAGCGGGATCGTCACGCCGCTCATCGCGCCCAGCTCCCGCGCCCACATGCCGGCGCAGTTGATGACGATGTCCGTCGCAACGCCGCCTTTTTCGCCGTCGCGCTCCCACGAAACGCCGGTGACGCGGCCGTTCGCTTGCGAAACGCCGGTGACCTTCACGCCTTCGGCCAGCAGCGCGCCGTTCTGGCGCGCGCCCTTCGCCAACGCGAGCGCGATATTCGCCGGGTCGCACTGGCCGTCGAGCGGCAGGTGAACGGCGCCGGCGACATCGCCGACATTCAGTTGAGGATAAAGCGCCTTGGTCTCGGACGGCGTGATTTCTGCGACATCGACATCGAAGGCACGCGCTAGCGAGGCCTGGCGATAGATTTCCTCCTTGCGCTCTTCGGTCAGCGCCACGGTGATCGAGCCGTTCTGGCGCATCCCGGTGGCGATACCGGTTTCTTCTTCGAGCCGGACGTAGAGTTCGGCGGAGTATTTTGCGAGGCGGGTCAAGTTCAAGCTGGCGCGCAATTGCCCGATCAGGCCGGCGGCGTGCCAGGTCGTGCCGCAGGTCAGTTGTTTGCGCTCAAGTAGTACGATGTCTTGCCAGCCGAGCTTGGCGAGGTGATAGGCGACCGAGCATCCCGATACGCCGCCCCCGATAATGACGGCCCGGGCCTGCCGGGGCAGCGTCGCCATCGCTCAGGCCCTCATCCGGGCATTGTCCGGGTCGTAGAGTGGCCGGTCGGCCTGGACGACGGCACGGCGGCGCTCGCCGAAGATCTCGACATCCAGTTCCGTGCCCTCGACCGCCAGGTCGGCGCGCGCCATGCCCAGCGCGATCGACTTGCCGATACGATGGCCCCAGCCGCCGGACGTGGTTTCTCCGACTTGCTCGCCGTTATGGCGCAGGGTCGACATATAGGGCGCATCGCAGGCGCCGGCGTCGACCACAAGGGTGACAAAGCGCTTGGCCGGACCGGCCTGGCGCTCGATCTCCATGGCCGCCTTGCCGACGAAACTCTCCTTGCTCCAGCGCACGAACCGGTCGAGCCCGCCCTCGAGGACGGTGTAATCGGTCGACAGATCGCCCTTCCACGCCCGGTAGCCCTTTTCCAGTCGCAGACTATTGAGCGCGTACATTCCGAACGGCCTGAGGCCGAGGGGCCGCCCGGCTTGCCAAATCGCGTCGAATACAGCCCGGGTCTCGTCGGTCTTCGTGTGAATTTCCCAGCCCAATTCGCCTGCATAAGACACGCGCAGCAACAAGACTTCCCTGCCCGCAATCTCGGTTTTCTGCCAACTCAGCCAGGACCGGTCCAGATCCGCATCGCAGAGACCGAAGAGGATTTCCCTTGTCTTGGGGCCGGTCAGGATTTGGCAATCGAATTCCTCGGTCCGGTTCTGAATGGCGATCTCCGAGCCGTCGGGCAAATGTTTGTGCAGCCATTCCAGATCGTGCCATTCCGCGGCGGCGGCAGTGATGAGCAGCACCTTGTCTTCAGCCAGGCGGATTAGCGACATTTCGGTGACGATCCGGCCCCGTTCGTCCGGAAAATAGCCGAGGCCAATGCGCCCCACTGACGGAATTCTTCCGGTCATCAGACCGTCGAGCCACTCCGCGGCGCCGACGCCGGTCACGAGATAGCGCGAGAAACCGCTTAAATTGAGGACACCCGCGGCGTCGCGCACCGCTTCGCACTCTTCGCGGATACGCGGAAACCAGGGGCCGTCGCGCTCCCAGGTCTGGGTCGCGTCTTCCGAAATATCGTCGCCCGGCTGCGCGAACCAGTTGGCCCGCTCCCAACCGCCGTAGACGCCGAACTGGGCACCGAATTCCTTCAGCCGGTCGTGAAGCGGCGACAGGCGCTTGCCGCGGCCGGCCGGCCACTCGTGGTGCGGAAAGTGCATGGCATATTCGTGGCCGTAGACCTCCATGCCCTTCTGGTTGGTATGGTCCTGATCGGCGTAGCCGGTGAAGCGGCGCGGGTCGCAGCTCCACATGTCCCACTCCGTGCCTCCCTCGGCGACCCATTCGGCCAACACCTTGCCGGCACCGCCGGCCTGGGCGATACCAAAGGTGAAGACGCAAGCCTCGTAGGCGTTCGGCACGCCCGGCATCGGACCGACGAGAGGGTTGCCGTCCGGCGTATAGGGGATCGGCCCGTTGATCACCTTGTTGACGCCGGCGGAGCCGAGGATCGGCACCCGTTCCATCGCATCCTCGATATACCATTCCAGCCGGTCGAGATCGTCCGGATAGAGCTGGAAGGAGAAGTCCTCCGGCATCGGATCGTCGGGCGTCGTCCAGTGCGCCCGGCAATTCCGCTCGTATGGGCCGAGATTGAGGCCAAACTTCTCCTGGCGCAGATAGTAGGAACTGTCGACATCGCGCAGCAGCGGCAGTTTCCGGCCTTCTCCGGCACTCCAAGCTTCGAGTTCGGGAATCGGATCCGTCAGCATATACTGGTGGGACATGCTGACCATCGGCACAAAACGGCCGAACATCGCGCCGACCTCCTGGGCACGATAGCCCGCGGCGTTGACCGCGTATTCGCAGCGGATTTCGCCCTGCGGGGTCTCGACGATCCATTCGCCGCCTTCGCGGCGCACCCTCGTGGCCGGACAGAAACGGACGATTTTCGCGCCCAGATCGCGCGCACCCTTCGCCAAGGCCTGGGTCAGCTGCGCCGGATCGATATCGCCGTCATAGGGATCGTACAGGCCGCCGGCGAGATCGTGGGTTTCCAGAAACGGATAGCGATCCTTCAGGTCGTTCACCGAGACCATGGAAACGTCCATGCCTTGGTACCGGCCCATGCCGACGACCCGTTCGAACTCCATCATCCGGTTGCGGGAATGGGCAAGGCGCAGCGACCCGGTGACGTGGTAGTTCATCGGATAATCGACCCGCTCTCCCAGGTCGCGGTACAGCTCGGTCGAATAGCGCTGCATGTTCATGACCGACCAGCTTGCCGAGAAGGTCGGCACATTGCCGGCGGCGTGCCAGGTAGAGCCGGATGTCAGCTCGTTCTTTTCCAGCAAGACGCAATCGGTCCAGCCCTTGAGCGCCAGGTGGTACAGGCTGGAAGCGCCGACGGCGCCGCCGCCGATGATGACGACGCGAGCGGTCGTTGGCAGATCGGCCATGGTCGCGTTCCTTCGTCCCTAGCCCAGCACCGAGAAGCTGCTCTCGGAATTGATCTCGCGCTTGCGGGAGAAGAATCCCACATCCAGCGCCCGGCCGATATAGGGCAGGGTGAATTGCAGCGGGTCGGTATCGTGATCGTTGCCGGCTTCGCAGTAGTCGATCAGCGCGGCCATCATCTTGCCGGCGATCGCCGCGTTCTTGAACTGGTTCCCGCTCGAACCGCAGGCCATGTAGAACCCCGGCAGTGCGGACCTGTCGTAGATCGGAATCCAGTCGTCGGACACGTCGTAGAGATCGACGACGCCCTTCATCCGGCTCGGGATGCCGAGGGTCGGCAGCCGCTGGGCATAGCGGTAGGCCTGATGGGTCCACTGGTCCGTGAAATTCGTGTCGTAGTCGTCGGGATCGACCCAGTCGCGCGGATCGCATTCCGGATCCTCGCTACCGATCAGGATGTTGTTGCCGTGCTCCGGCCGCGAATAGACGCTGATGTCGCTGTCAGACATGACGAAGCCGTCGGCCTCGAAATCCATGCCTTCCGGAGCGGGAACGTGGACCACTTCCTGTTTGAGCGCCCGGGTCTTGATCGTCATGTCGCCGGTGACGCCCGCCATCTCATTGAGTTTGTAGGACGCCGGCCCGCCGACATTGACCACCACCGGCGCATGGATTTCAGCGCCGTCCGCCAGCCGAACCCCGGCGGTGCGGCCGTCCCGCTGCAGGACTTCCATCACGCGGGCATTGAACCGGAAACGTGCGCCTTTGGCTTCCGCCGCACGGCGCAGATTGTGCGAAGCAAGCTGCGGATCGGTGATATAGCCGGCGGTCGGCCAATAGACCCCCGCCTTGACCGAGCCGCCGGTCGGTTCGCCGAAATCGGCGTCGTCCATCCGCCTGGCCGGCGCATGGCAGGCCAGGTCGAATTGCGGCAGGCGGCGCAGGATCGCCTCGGCATCCCAATCCTCATACGGAATATCGAGTTCGTCGCAGTACCTTTTGTGTTTCTTGAGATATCCGTTGGCATCCACCGCCATCACCAGAGCGCCGCACTGGACGAACCGGGCCAGGCCCGCCTCGTCGGCAACCTCCAGATAATCGGCCCAGTCGCGCCAGTAGAAATACCCTTCGTAGGCGAAGGCGGTGCCGTCCAGCGTCGAATAGTGCACCCGGATTATGGCGCAGGACCCGGCAGTGGAACCCATGCCGGCATCGCCGTTGGCATCGACCGACACCACCCTGTGGCCGGCTTTGGCAAGCTCGAACGACGTTGCCGCGCCGATGATCCCGGCCCCGATAACGATAGCGTCTGCAGTATCGGCCATGTCTCTCGCACTCTCCTTCTATCTCAACGCACACGCAGTTAATCAACTGAGCGGCGGCGCGCCGCCCTCGGCGGTGCGGCGGGCGACGAAATCGTCCAGGGCCTCGCGGACGGATTCGTCCATCTTCGGCGGTTCGAACTCGTTCAACACTTTTTTCCAGATGACGTTTGCCCGTTCAGGCGTCTGAACCGAGCCGTTCTCAGACCACTGGTTGAAGTTGCTCCAATCGGACAGGAAAGGTTCGTAAAATGCGGTCTCGTAGCGATCCATCGTGTGCTGCGTGCCGAAGAAATGGCCGCCGCTGCCGACATCGCGCATCGCCTCGAAGGCGAGATCGTCTTCGTCGAATGTAACGGGCTGCATCAACTCCGCCATCTGCTGCAGCATCTCGATATCGACGATGAATTTCTCCATCGAGCCGGTAAGTCCGCCTTCCATCCAGCCGGCGGCGTGAGCCACGAAGTTCGCGCCGCCGAGCGTCGCGCCCCACATTGCCATCTGGGTCTCGTAGACCGACTGGGCATCGACGCAATTGGCCGTACACGACCCGGAAGAGCGCCACGGCACGCCGACCAGCCGCGCAAGCTGGCCGCTGGCGAAGGCCGCCCGGACGTTCTCCGGCGTGCCGAAGGCCGGTGCCCCGCTGCGCATGGCGACGTTGGAGGTGAAGGCGCCGTAGCAGACCGGCGCGCCGGAGCGGGTCAGCTGGCTGACCACCAGCCCGGCGAGAAACTCGGCATGCTGCTGGACCAGGGCGCCGGGAATGGTGACCGGCGCCATCGCGCCCGAAAGCGTGAAGGGCGTCAGAAGGATCGGCTGGCCGTTGACAGCGTAATCCATGATCCCCTGGAGCATCGGCCGGTCGAGCACCAGCGGCGAGTTGGTGTTGATGACGGTGTAGACATGGGGCGCGGCCCGGAACGCCTCTTCCGACAGGCCACGGGCGATCCGCACCATCTTCATGCCGTCGGCAACCTGGCCCTTGCCGCGGCAGTAGACGAACGGCGGCTTGGTCGACAGGACGAGTTGCGCGCGCGTGACCTCCAGATGGCGAAACGCGGTGTCGATATCCTGCGCTTCGACATTCGGACCCTGGACGTGCATGACATCGTAATGCTCGCACAGCCGCATGATGTTGCTGCTGGCTTCCAGGGTCCCGGGCCGTTTTCCGCCGTCAAGGTCCGAGATATGCGGCGCGCCGCCAACCGCGCACCAGATGACGTGCCGGCCGCCGAACGCCAGCGAAGTTTCCGGCCTGCCGCCATGCAGGGTCCACTGCGCCGGCGCAGACGCGATCGCCTCGGCCACCAGATCCCGGCCGAACCGGCAATGTCGGGCGTCGTCGTCGATGGACACACCGTCCGGCGCCTTCGCGCGCAACAGGTCGAGTGCCTCCGGCAGCAGCAGGCGCATGCCGAGTTCTTCGAGCACCTTGAGCGCCATGTCGTGGATGGCGGCGATTTGATCGTCGGAGTAAACGCGGACCGGCTCGAAGGGATTGACCAGCCGGCGGTAATCGACCTCGCGAGCAGGCCGGTCGGCCGCCACCGGAGTGCCGTCGCGGCTGCGGCTCCGCCGGCCCCTGCGTTCGCGCGCCGGAACGTTCGCGGCGGTCCGCGGCGACCGGTCTGTCGATGAAACTACATCCGCCAATTCCGCACGCCGCGCCGCCGCGTCCTTGAAATTTCGAGGATCGAATGTGCCGGGCGTCCGTATACCCAAGGCGGCCGCAACGCAAGGCGGATTCGGCAGGTTCTGCGATGTCAGGCTAGAGCTGCCCGGCACGAGTAGCCGCGCTAAACTCCGGTCCGTCGCGCCGCTTCGTAGTAGGATCGCAGTACGGCATTCATGCGCGCCTGGTAGCCCCGGCCCTGTGCCTTGAACCAGGCCACCATGTCGGCATCGAACTTGGCGGTAATTTGGGTCTTGTTGCGCCGTTCGGGCAATATGACATGAGCCTTGGCCCAGAAGCTGTCGTCCAGTTCCGGGATATCGGAATAGTCGATGTCTTCGTCTTTGAGACGCTGAAGTTCTTCAGTTGTTAATTCTCTGTCGTAAGGCCTTTTCATAACATCGCCTTTCGATGCGATTGGCTCTCCGAGCGGAAATCAGACGAATGACGCCGTCTCGTTCCGTGTGGATCACCGCCAGTAGTAGTATTCCATCGAGCATTCCGAGGGATATTGTTCGAACCTCGCCGTAGTCGGTCCGGTTATCCACGGCGTCCAGGGTAGGCCCGGCGAATATCGCAGATGCCCGGGCAAATCCAATGCCGTGCTTCGCCATGTTCAGCCGGTTCTTCGCTTCGTCCCATTCGAAATCCATGAATGCGCCCTAGTCGGCCAATGCAAATTTAATGATAATTAGCATTATTTCAATGTTATTGAATCTTGAGAGTCGAGGAAACGTGGCACCCGCCATCCACCGCCTCCGGAACCGCAGTCACATATTCCGGCGATATTTCCCGCCGACTTCGAACAAAGTCTGCGTAATCTGGCCGAGGGAGCAGACGCGCACGGCGTCCATCAGCACGGCGAAGACGTTGTCGTCCCGGCGCACGGCCTCGCGCAGGCGCTCCAGCATGGCCGGCGCCTCGGCCTCATGTGCCTTGTGGAACCGCTCCAGCGCATCAAGCGCGCCCTGCTTCTCTTCTTCCGTGCCGCGCATCAGCTCGAGGGTGGTCTCCTCCCAAGCCTCGGCGTCCGGGTTGCGGAAGGTGTTGACGCCGACGATCGGCAGGTCGCCATCGTGCTTGAGGGTCTCGTAATAGAGGCTCTCCTCCTGGATCAGGCCGCGCTGATAGCCCAGTTCCATCGCGCCCAGCACGCCGCCGCGCTCACCGATCCGGTCGAACTCGGCGAGCACCGCCTCCTCCACCAGGTCGGTCAGTTCATCGATCACGAAGCTGCCCTGGTTCGGGTTCTCGTTCTTCGCCAGGCCCCATTCCTTGTTGATGATGAGCTGGATCGCCATCGCGCGGCGCACGCTCTCCTCGGTCGGCGTGGTGATCGCCTCGTCATAAGCATTGGTGTGCAGGCTGTTGGTGTTGTCGTAGGTCGAGATCAGCGCCTGCAATGTCGTGCGGATGTCGTTGAAGCTGTATTCCTGGGCGTGCAGCGAGCGGCCCGAGGTCTGGCTGTGGAATTTCAGCTTCTGGCTGCGCTCGCCGGCGCCGTATTTCTCGCGCATGACGGTCGCCCAGATGCGCCGCGCGACCCGGCCGATCACGCTGTATTCCGGGTCCATGCCATAGGAGAAGAAGAAGCTCAGGTTCGGCGCGAAATCGTCGATGTTCATGCCGCGCGCCAGATAGCTCTCGACATAGGTGAAGCCGTTGGAGAGCGTCAGCGCAAGCTGGGTGATCGGGTTCGCGCCGGCTTCGGCGATGTGATAGCCGCTGATCGAAACCGAATAGAAATTCTGCACATCGTGCTGGACGAAATACTGCGCGATGTCGCCCATCACCTTGAGGCTGAACTCGGTCGAGAACAGGCAGGTGTTCTGGCCCTGGTCTTCCTTGAGAATGTCGGCCTGAACGGTGCCGCGGACGGTCGAGAGGGTCCAGGCGCGGATCTTGGCGATTTCCTCGTCGGTCGGCGCGCGGCCATTGTCTTCGCCGAACCTGTCGACCTGCTGGTCGATGGCGGTGTTCAGGAACATCGCCAGGATGGTCGGCGCCGGACCATTGATCGTCATGGAAACCGAGGTCGCCGGCGCACACAGGTCGAAGCCGCTGTAGAGGATCTTCATGTCCTCCAGCGTCGAGATCGAAACGCCGGAGGTGCCGACCTTGCCGTAGATGTCCGGCCGCAGCGCCGGGTCCTGGCCGTACAGGGTCACGCTGTCGAAAGCAGTCGACAGCCGCTTGGCCTCGGAATTGGCGGAAAGATAATGGAAGCGGCGATTGGTGCGCGCAGCATCGCCTTCGCCGGCGAACATGCGCGTCGGATCCTCGCCTTCGCGTTTAAAAGCGAAGACACCGGCGGTGTAGGGGTAGCTGCCCGGCACATTCTCGCGCAGAAGCCAGTGCAGGATTTCGCCCTCGTCCTGCCAGTTCGGCAGTGCGACCCGCGGCACCGGCGTGCCGCTCAGGCTCTTGGTTTTTAAGGCGTAGGTGAGCTCGCGGCCGCGAATTTTCACCTTGTATTCGTCGTCGCTGTAGTCAGCCTTCACCTGCGGCCAAATCTCGAGCAACTTGCGGGCGCGCGGGTCGAGCGCGGCGTCCTTCTCCGCAATCAGCGTGTCGAGGGCTTTCGGGCTATCCTTCTTGCCCAGCATCGCACGGGTCGCTGTCAGTTGCTGCCGCTCCCGCGCGATCTGCGCCTGCGCACGGGCCGATTCGTGGTAACTCCGCACGGTTGCCGATATCTCGGACAGATAGCGCGTCCGGTCGGCCGGAATGATGGCGCGGTTGTCGGAGGAATGGCGCACGTCCGCCGCCGGCCATTTGCTCTTTGCGGCGGCAAGACCCCTGTCTCGCAGGCGGTCCAGCAGGCCGAGATAGAGCGCCGTCACGCCGTCGTCGTTGAAGCGGCTGGCGATCGTGCCGTAGACCGGCATCTCCTCCGGCCGCTTGCCGAAGGCCTCGCGGTTGCGCTGGACCTGCTTGGCGACGTCGCGCAGCGCGTCCTTGCCGCCCTTGCGGTCGAACTTGTTGATCGCCACCAGATCGGCAAAGTCGAGCATATCGATCTTTTCGAGCTGACTGGCGGCGCCGAATTCCGGTGTCATGACATAGAGGGAGAGATCGACAAACGGCACAATGCCGGCGTCGCCCTGGCCAATGCCCGGCGTCTCGACGATCACGAGATCGAATCCGGCGGCCTTGCACACCTCAATCGTCCGGGGCGTGACCGGCGGGATCTCGCCTTCGGCGCCGCGGGTGGCGATGGAGCGCATGTAGACCCGGTCGCTGTCGATCGCGTTCATCCGGATGCGGTCGCCAAGCAGGGCGCCGCCGGTGCGCCGCCGGGTCGGGTCGATCGCGATCAGCGCAATGCGAAGATCGGGCTGATCCTGGCGGAAGCGCTGGATGATCTCGTCGGTCAGGGAACTCTTGCCTGCGCCGCCCGTGCCGGTGATGCCCAAGACCGGCGTGCCTATGCGCGCTGCCCGTCCCGCAATTTCGGCAGCCGTCGATTGCGGCAGCGTCCCGCTCTCCAGGCAGGAGATCAGCCGGGCAACGACACCGGTATGGGCGGCGTCCAGCGCGTTCAGGTTGGGCGGTGGCGTATCGGCGAGATCGACATCGGCGGTCGCCAGCATATCGGCAATCATGCCGGTCAACCCCAGATTCTGGCCGTCGTAAGGGCTGTAGATACGGGCAACGCCGTGGTCGTGCAGCTCGCGGATTTCCTCGGGCACGATGGTACCGCCACCGCCGCCGAACACCTTGATATGGCCCGCCCCGAACTTGTTCAGCCGGTCGACCATGTATTTGAAATATTCGACATGGCCGCCCTGGTAGGACGATACGGCGATGCCGTGGGCGTCCTCCTCGATCGCTGCCTTGACGATCTCGTCGACCGAGCGATTGTGGCCCAGATGGATGACCTCCGCGCCCTGCGCCTGCATGATGCGCCGCATGATGTTGATCGACGCGTCATGCCCGTCGAACAGCGACGCCGCCGTCACGAAGCGGACGGGGTTCTTCAGCGCAGGCTCATTTCCGGGAGCAGCAAGCGCCTGGCGACTGTCATCCGGCATGCGAAACGGCCTCCTCCGGAGCGATAATCCGGCGCGGCGCGCAAACGGGCGCAGCCGCTCCGACGCCGAATTTAGGACAGAGCAGGCGGCAGGGATAGGGGGGCGGCGTGGTGCGGGAACTATCCCTCGCCGCGCCGCCCTGGCCTTAAGGCGCCTCTAGGATCCGCTGCTAGCGCGCAATCTTGTCGAACACGGCCATGAGAGCCTCCGGCTGGGCGAAGAACGGCGAATGGCTGCCAGGCATCCGGTGCACCGTCGTCTTGCCCCCGATACCGGACGCATCGACCAGTTCGACCATCCTGTCCTGGGCCGCAGCCGGGATCGCCCGGTCGTCGGCAAGGTGGATGTAGTGCCGTGCGACCTTGCCGTATTTGGCGGCTGTGATCGCCATCGGCACACCGGCAGTCGAAGCGACCTCATCGCAGTGCAGCAGATTGGCGACGGCGGCGAAATGCCCGTCCGAAACATCGTGGTAAAAGGCGTGTTTGGCCTTGGCGACATAGGCAGGATCGGACGAACGCGGATCGATCCGGAGCCCGCCCGTCTTCGCAGCGTCGCCGATGACAAGCGGCAAGACCTGCCCTGTCTTGAAGCTCGGGTCGCCGAGCATCGCGCCGGCCGGCATACCGTTGGGCAGCAGGAAAGCCGTCAGATAGACGGCGGCGTGAACTTTGTCCGGCACCGCCTCGGCGACATGGGAGGTCGTAATGCCGCCCCAGGAATGGCCGACGACGACCACCTTGCCGTTGCCCAGCCCGGCCGCAGCGTTGACCGCGGCCACTGCCGCTGCTGTGCGGTCGGCCTGCGTCACCCCGGCAACCGGCGATTTCTCGGTCGCGAACGCCGCCTTGTCGAGCGGCCGTTTCAGAAAGGACTTCGGAAAACGGGTACGCGTGCCGGCGCCCGGCAGGTCGATGGCGATCGAGGCGCAACCCGCCTTGGCAAGCAACGGAGTCATTTCGTTCCAGGTCCAGGCGCCGTGCCAGGAACCGTGGATCAGCACGAAGGCGGGCCGGTCGCTGCCGGCAGCCGAGGCGGCGCGGGGCGATGCCGACAGGACGGCAGCAGCGGCCGAGCCGATCGCACCGGCTTTCAGAATATCGCGGCGTTTCATGGTTTCCTCCCTCCAAATTTTGAACCTGCCACTCTAGCGGCCGCCCGGAAGCCGGTCTTTAGCATTAGACGCACGGGTATTGCATCGGGCGAACCGGGAGGAAGAATCCAGCAGAACAGCCCCTTCCCTGTGAAAATGCGTGTGACCGGCAATTGCTGGACGGGCCGGCGGCCGCTACAATCCAATCGGAATCCCGAGAGGTCATGAAATGGCTGGGTCGGTAGACCTTTGCTGGAACACGGGCAGCGTTCGACGGGACCAGCGGTTCTCCTATTTCGTCGAGGGCATCTGCCGCGCCTTCACCCATCTCGATCCCGAATTGTCCGAACCGGAGTCCGAATTCTTCGCCCGCATCCGCCATCGCGAGGTCGGCGGTGCTGCCGTTACGAACCTGAGCAGTTCGAAATATATCAGCCGGCGCCTGCTGGCTGGAATCGCTCGCTCCGAAGATCATGCCTTCTATCTGAATTTCGTAATCTCCGGCACGATTCACGGCCGTCAGTCCGGCAACAATACGGTCATTTCTCACGGCGATTTATTCATACTGGATAACGCGTTACCATTCGAACTTGATTTACGGTCGAATGGTTTGTTCGATTCCCGTATCATTCGTCTGCCCCGAACGCCGAGCCTCGAACAGTGCAAATCGGCAGCGCTCGACTTCGGACATCGGCACGCCCGGCATCGTCTGATGCCGCTGTTGCGGATGAATCTGGTCCAGCTTGCCCGGACCGGCAACGCTGCCGGCGACGACGAAATCGAATTTTTCGGGCACACCGCCGTGCGTCTGGTGGATCTGATCCTGACCGGCGACAACATCGAGACGATACCGTCAGGATCCGGTCCGGCCTGGCACCTTATTCGCACTGAAATAGATCGCCGTATCGGCGACCACGACTTTACACTGGAGCATCTGGCGAAGCGGCTCGGCGTCTCGACCCGATATGTTCAGAAAGTCTGCGCCGCGCAGGACTGCACGTTTTCCAGCTATCTGCGTGAACGCCGGCTGGCGATGGCGGCAAGCCGGCTGGAGACCGGCAGGCGCCACCGAAGCGTAGAGGAAATTGCACACGCCAGCGGTTTCCGGAACCTGTCGACCTTCTACCGGTGCTTCAAACGCCATTACGGCGCGACACCCGGAAGCTATCGCCATTGACGCCGGGGCGTTAAACAGTCGCTTGCAATTCGCTTCGTCCGGCGTCGCCGCCGCGCCAGCCTTTACAGGCAGTTTCGGCAGCGTCGGCGTTGCCCGGTTTCCAGAGGGACCGGCAAGCGGCCGAACGCATATGTTCCTTTCTGTTTTCGACCCCCCAAATCCGGACCCCCGCCATGCCCTCAGACGCCCCTGCCGAATACACCCCGCCGAAAATCTGGACCTGGGAAAAGCCCAGCGGCGGCAACTTCGCCAATATCAACCGGCCGGTTGCCGGCGCGACCCACGACAAGGAACTGCCCGTCGGCAAACATCCGTTCCAGCTCTATTCGCTGGGTACGCCCAACGGGGTGAAAGTCACGGTGATGCTGGAGGAATTGCTGGCTGCCGGCCACACAGGCGCAGAATACGATGCCTGGCTCATCCGCATCGGGGACGGCGAACAGTTCGGCAGCGGCTTCGTCGGGGCCAACCCGAATTCCAAGATCCCCGCACT
>LXNI01000033.1_pt1 | contig 135798 bp, 124 predicted proteins | sample 809091 | NCBI WGS metagenome assembly LXNI01 (sample SAMN04870527, study PRJNA318959) | sponge metagenome | biome: 01000161; feature: marine sponge reef; material: water | host: Sarcotragus foetidus | place: Greece: Milos, Mediterranean Sea | collected 2013-05-29 | depth 5-7 m
GGCAACGCGCTGCCCCGGCTTGATCGCGAGGTTGAAGTCCTTGATCAAAGGCGGTCGGCTCTTGTTGAAACCGAAGGTGACGTTTCTCAGTTCGAGCTGGCCCGCAAGCTGGAGCCGGCCCTTGAATGTCGGGATCGACTCCGCTTCCGGACTTCGGCGGTTGAAAGCGGGATCTTCAGAGGTTTTGGAGATGTCTTCGAGTCGTTGCAGATCGGTTTCGAGCGCCTTGCGTTTGTCGGTGAACTCCAGAAAGCGTCCGATCGGCGCCAGAAACATCTCTGCCAGAACATAAAATCCGACCAGCGTTCCCAGGGTCATATCTCCGGACATGACCAGACTTCCGCCGACACCCAGGATCGCGGCGCTGCGAAGCGCGGCGACGAGCCCCGGTAGCGCGGTATTGACGGAGACAAGCTCGGAATTGAGCTGGCGCGCAAGCAGTTCGCGCGCCTGCTGACCGCTCCAGCGCGAAAAGAACCGGTCGTCCGATCCCGTCATGCGCAGGTTGTCTGCATGGCTCAGCATCTGCATGCCGAAGCCGATCAGCAATCCCTGTTCGCGCCTCATCGCCTGACTTCGAACAGTCCGGAGCCCGTTGAGAAAATGGGCCAGCGTTCCGTGAAGTAGGGCCAGCAACACAACAATCAGCGTGAGCAGGACATCGTAGGTCAACATTGCAACGAGCAATATCGCGCTCATTGCCATGTCGATTATGAGCACAAGAAACCGGTCCGTGAGATTCTTGGCAATTCTGTCGATGGACGAGACCCGGTCGGTCAAATCGCCCACCATCCTGTGCTCGAAAAACTCTATCGGCAGCCGCAGCAGCCGGGACACGCCCCGACTGTAGCCAGTTACCGAAATCCGTATTGCGAGCCGCTTCAGGAATCTGTGCTTGAGCAAGGACAGGATGTATACCAGGATACCGCCGCCCAGCAAAGCCGCCACCAATCCGCCCCAGGGCCCGTGGTTTTCCAGAACGTCGTCCACAAAAACGCTGAGAGAAGCGGGAACGATCAGGCTCAGCAACGTCAACATGAGCCCGCAGGCAATCACTCCGGTAAGCACACTCCGCGACCCGGCGAGCAACGTTTCCAATTGCCTGAACAGGCCAGGCGGCTCACCGCCGGGGCTGAACTCGTCGCCGGGCTTGAAGCGCAGCGCAATTCCGCTGTAGCCCTTGTTGAACTCTTCAGTGGAAAGCCTGCGTCGCCCTGTGGACGGGTCGTTGAGATGGACATTGGGGCCGTCGAACCCTTCGAGAATAACGAAATGGCTGAATTGCCAGAACAGGATAAGGGGTAGTTGCAGCTTTTTCAGTTGTTCGGCACGTAAGCTCAAACCGCTGCAATCGAGACCATAGTGTCTGGACGCGCGCAAGATGCTCGCGGCACTACTGCCGTCCCGGCTCACCTCGCATCTTTCACGCAATTCGGTAAGCGGCACCCAGCGCCCGAAGTAGGCCAGTACGCTGCCAAGGCAGGCCGCGCCGCATTCCGACGCATGCATCTGCAAGTAAATAGGTGTGATTATTCTTTGTTTCGATACGGCCGATGCGGCTTTATCGCCGGCCTTATTGGAGGCATCTGGCGGCATCTTACGACTGCCTAAATTTCAATAGTTCAACTGGAGATTGCTTGCCAAGTTCGACAATAATAAGACACCTACTGCCTGAATATGCGCCAATATCAAGGCTTTTTTCGAGTGCGATTGTGACGCGGTATACGGATACCGGTGCCAGAATTCCGTGCGGTGCCAATTCTTCAGATAAAGGTAAAACGGCAATATTCGCGACCTTTCCGTCAAGTGTTTCCGCTTTCCCATCCGTCACAATTGGCGTTATTGCGGCCGGCATTCCGGCTTTGATTTTCGATGCAACGTCTTTCTCGACCCAGACGAGAGCTTGTACATGCCGATTGCCTTGGGGCAGGCTTTCTCTAGGTTGGACCACTACACCGCCTACCGCAACGGTACGGGCTACGTTGCCAAGAAAGAGCCATGCCACGAGGAGGAAAATCAACAGCGCGATGACGGCAACAAGCAGACGCTCCCGCGGTGTGGAAATTGTCAGCAAACGGTCGAGCTGTTCACGTTCTTCTTTCGCTTTAGCAACAGTATTATGAAATGAGTCGAATGGATTATTGAACACGATCGTGCACAGCCTTTTCGCAGAGATCAAGCGAGTACAAAGAAGATTTCATTCAGCTTGAGTGAAGATTCAAGAAGTTATATGCTATTTTGAACAAAAAAGGTCAAGTCCGCCAAATGCCGGGCGGAATTGGTTTGGTATGCTTGGGCCGAGGGCTTGCCGCGGAGGCTGATATCAGTTCCGTAGTTCCAATCAAGCGCCTTCATTCGGGCCTTTGTCCAGCGGCGGATTTACGGCCGTTCTCTCGGACGGCGAGGCCCGGCGCATCCGCAGCCCCCGTATCGTGTAGAGTGTCGAGGCGGCCAACCGGCTTGACAAAGGCAGCCGGTCGAAGGTCATGGACAATCCCACGGCGGCAACCGCGACAGGAAGCGTTACCGGCTGCCGCCGCTCTTGCTTTCGGGTCGCCTGAGCGGCGCGGCATCGGATGACGGTCGAATGAACAGCCAGCTGAAGCGGTTCCCCCTGATCCGGCAGCTCAAGCCGGTGCCGTCACGTCGCCACATCGGCGAAACCCCGACGCGCGGGGTGCATCATCTGGCGCTGACCACCGACGACATGAAGGCGACCGTCGAATTCTACGTCGGCGTGCTCGGCATGCCGCTGGTCCACGCCATGAAGGTGCCGCCGGGCCTCGGCACCGGGCCGGGCAACCGGGGTAACCCGCCCTACGAGGAAATCCGCCACTATTTCTTCGACATGGGCAACGACGCCCTGATGGCGTTTTTCGAAATTCCGAAGGGCGCGGAGCCGCAGACCAACCGCAACGCCATCGGCGGCATGCAGCATGTCGCCATCTCCTGCACGCCGGCACGCTTCCGGGACATCCTGGAGCGGCTGGAGCGGCACGGCGTGGCGAACAGCGGCCCGATCGAGCAATTGCCGGGCATGGTCGGCGTCTATCTGCGCGATCCCAACGATGTCCGGCTGGAATTTGCCTGCCAGCCGGCCCAGGGCGCGGACCAGCGCAACATCGAGGCCGTCACCCAGACGAAGGCCGAGGCTGCGGCCGAACTCCTGACCCTGGACGGAGTCGACGCCGCCTGGCTGGCCGCCTATGCCGGCGACCTGCCGGACAGCTGATCGGGGAGGGGCGCATGTTCATCAGGAACGGCTGGTACGTCGCCGCGACGGCGGCGGAAGTCGGCCGGTCACTTCTGGCGCGCTGGATCTGCAACGAACCGGTGGTCATGTTCCGCAAGGAAGACGGCACGCCGGTCGCGCTGGAGGACCGCTGCCCGCACCGCAAGACCCAACTTTCGCTCGGCAGCCTGGTCGGCGACGAGGTGCAGTGCCTCTATCACGGGCTGCGCTTCGATTGCGACGGCGCCTGCACCTTCGTTCCGGGGCAGGACAATATCCCGCCGCGCCTCAGGGCGCGGGTCTATCCCCTGGTCGAGAAATACACCTGGCTGTGGATCTGGCTCGGCGAGCCGGCGCTCGCCGACCCCGAAACGATTCCCGACTACCGCTGGAACGACGCGCCGGGCTGGACCCCGGTCGGCGGCTATCTGAACTTCGGGGCGGATTACCGGCTGCTGGTCGACAATCTGCTCGACCTCACCCACGAAACCTATGTGCACGCCCGGACGATCGGCAACACGGCGGTCGCCCACACGCCGCAGAAGACTGAGACGGACGGCGATATCGTGCGCGTCACCCGCATTATGAAGGATTGCGATCCGCCGCCCCTGTTCAGGCGGGCGCGCAACTTCACCGGCAATATCGACCGCTGGCAGAAGATCAGCTTCGAGCCGCCGGCGCATATCAAGATCGACGCCGGCGGCGCCGCGGTGAGCCCGGCCGACGAAGGCAAGGTGCTGAACTGGTGGATATTGAACGCGCTGACGCCGGAAACGGCAGGATCGACCCATTATTTCTGGGCCGTGTCGCGCAACTTCTCGCAGGACGACGATGACCTTTCGGCGTTGGTGCACCGGCAGACCGTCCAGACCTTCGAGGAAGACCGCGACGTGCTGGAAAGCCAGCAGCGCATGATCGAGACCGACCCGGCCGGCGGGCATCTCCTTGCCATCAACTGCGACGCTGGCGGCGTCGCTGCGCGCCGGATTATCGACGCCCGGGTGCGCGCCGAGGCGGCGTGACGCATCGAGCGCCCAGTTCGTGCCGGAGCAGTTTGCCGGCGGCGTTGCGCGGCAGGGGTGACACCGACACCTCTACCTGCTGCGGGATCTTGTAGCGGGCGAGACGGCCGGCGCAGAAGCGCGCCAGTTCGGCGGCATCCGGGGCCGTGGCGCCCGGCGCCGCCACGATCGCGGCGGCCGGAACCTCACCCCACGTCTCGTCCGGCCGGCCGACGACCGCCGCTTCGGCAACCGCCGGATGTGCCTCCAGCACGGCCTCGACTTCAGCCGGATAGATGTTCTCGCCGCCGGAGATGATGACGTCCCGGCTGCGGCCCCTGATCCACAGATAGCCCTCGCTGTCCAGGCTGCCGACATCGCCGGTGCGGTACCAGCCGCCGGCGAACGCCTCGGCGGTTGCCGCCGGATTGCGCCAGTAGCCGGCGAACAGGTGCGGCGCCCGCACCTGGATTTCGCCGACCGCAGCCGCCGGCAGCGCCCGGCCGTCCCCGTCGGCGATGCGCAGATCGGTGTGGAAGAAGGGCAGCCCGGCCGAGCCGGCCTTCGCGGCGGCATGGGCGAGGTCGACAACCGTCGCCGGCCCGCCGGTCTCTGTCGTGCCGTAGGTTTGCACGACCGGCACGCCGCGCCGCCCGAAGGCCCGGATCGGTTCCGCCGGCACCGGCGCGCCGCCGGCCATGATCCAGCGCAGGCTCGACAGGTCCGCATTCGCGAATCCCGGCGCGTCCAGCAGGCCCTTGAGCATGGCGGCAACGGCGAAGAAATGGTTGACCCGCTCGCCCGCGATCAGCGCGAGGATCGCCTCGGGCTGCCAGGCCGGCGGCAGGACTGCCGTCGCGCCCATATGGACGAAGTAGGTGACGAAAGACATGCCGCCGACATGGAACATCGGCACCGGAATCAGACCGATATCGCGGCGGCGATAGTCGAGGGTGTGGGCCATGGTCGCCGAGGTCCAGACCATGCCGGCGTGGGTCATAACCGCGCCTTTGGGCCGGCCGGTCGTGCCCGAGGTATAGACCAGCAGCAGCGGATCGGTTGCGGCCACCGGCGTTTGCCCGCAAACCGCGCCGGTCGCGATCGCCGGTTTTCCGGTGGCCGGCCGATCCGGGGGTGGTGGCATCGGCGCGTCACCGAAGGACCAGACCTGACTGATTCCCGCTCGTGCCGCGAGGCGATCGGCCAGCCCGGCGAAATCGGGATGGGCGATCAGCAGCGCCGGTTCGGCGTCCGCCAAAATCCAGGCCAATTCCTCTTCGCTCAGACGGACGTTGAGGTTGCACAGGATGGCGCCCCGGCGCGCTGCGCCGTAATACAGCGCCACGCCCTCGGCGCTGTTGCGGGACAAGACGGCGATCCGGTCGCCCTTGTCCACGCCTGCCCTGGCAAGAGCGCTTTCGACCGCTTCGGCCCAGGCCTGCAACTGCCCGAATGTCAGCCGCAGGGGCCCCGCCACAAGCCCCGGCGTGTCCCGGTCGAGCAACGCGCGGCGCTCGAGCAGGGCGCCGACTGTCGGCACGGGGCCGGATGCTTCTCCGGTATCGGTCACTGCGTCTTGGAGGAAGAACCGGACGGCGCGGTTGCCTTGAACGGGCCGTCGCGCGCCTGGAGGAAGGCGCGCATGCCCTCCTTCTCCAGGATTTCCAGCAGGGCGCGTTGCTCGGGGAAATCGCCGCCGATCACCAGCGCGTCCGCCAAGGCATGCTGCCGGATCGCTGCGGTGAAGCCCATCGCATCGTAGGCGGCGCGCAGGCTGCGCTTCTTCATCTGCAATGCCCAGGGCGGGACCAGGGCGAGGCGCGCCGCCATGCGCATGGCTTCGCCGGCCAATTCTTCCGGCGGTACCATTGCGTTTGCCAAACCCAGCCGGACCATCGCTTCCGCATCCAGCGCGTCGCCGGTGTAGTAGAATTCGTGCGCCGCCTTGGCGTGAGTGAGGAACGGCAGGATCAGGAACGGCGACAGGGCGCCGTGGCGGATCTCCGGCTCGGCGAGCCGCGCCGTTTCCGACACGACGGTCAGGTCCGCAGCCATGGCAATCGCGGCCCCGGTGCCGACCGCGTGTCCGTTGACCGCCGCGATCGCCGGCTGGCGCAGGTGCCAGATTTTGAGGAACAGATCGGTGTTGGCGCGGATCAGGGATTCGAGGGCCGGAATCGACGTGTCCTCGATCAGCGACAGATCCCAGCCGGTGGAGAAGGCGCGCTCGCCGGCGCCGGTCAGGATCACGGCGCGCACATCCTCGTCGGCCTCGAACCCGTCGAGTGCGTGAAGCAGTTCGCGATCGGTAATCGTCATGCGCAGCGCGTTCAATTGCTCGGGCCGGTTAATGACGATCCGGCCGACCGCGCCGCCGCTCTCCAGACCATGCCGTTTGACGAGAATGTCCCGGTAATCCACGTTGCCGTCTCCCCGCCCGTTTTCCGGCCAATACCCCGGAACATCTTTCACGCCGTCGGATTTTGAACTAGCATATGAAACGTACGAATACAGCCCAAGCGGGCGTTTCAGGGTCGTAATTACTTCAAGGAGGGAGAAGTTAGGTCATGTATCGCACCATTTCGATTATCGCCGCCGCAGCCGCGCTGACAGCAAGCGGCGTCGCCCAGGCGGACACTACGATCCGGCTGGAAACCTATGCCGGTCCGCGCCACGCCATGAACACCAACGGCTGGCCGACCTGGATCAAGGATCTCACCAAGGCCAGCAACGGCAAGGTCAAGGTCCGGATGACCTACCCGCCGATCAACCCGCGCGTCCTCTACGACCGGGTGCGCGACGGCATTGCGGACATGGCCTGGATCACCCACGGCTACACGACCGGCCGCTTCGTGCTGACCCAGATGATCGAACTGCCCGGCGCCGACGGCAACGCCGAGCAGATGTCGCGCGCCTTCTGGCGCACCTACACCGGCAAGTTCGGCAAGCGCGACGAGCACAAGGGCGTGCAGCTGGTGGCGCTGTTCACCCACGGCCCCGGCCTGGTCCATTCGCGCGGGCCGATCGCCAATATCGGCCAGGTCAAGGGCATGAAGGTGCGCACCGGCGGCGGCGTGCAGAGCCAGATCGCCAAGCGGCTCGGCATCGTCAGCGTTTCGGCGCCGGTGACAAAGGCGCAGGAGATCCTGCAGCAGGGCGTCGCCGACGGCATCTTTTTCTCGATCGAGACGATCTACAGCTTCAAGCTCGGCGGTGTGGTCAAGCATCACTACGCCCTGCCCGGCGGCCTCTATTCCGCCAGCTTCGCCGTGGTGATGAACCAGCGCAAATACGACAGCCTGAGCGCGGCCGACAAAGCCTCGCTGAACAAGGTCGGCGGCGAGCACATGTCCGGCATCATGGGCCGGACATGGGATGGCGCCGACAGCCTTGCCGTTGAGAAGCTGACGGCCGCGGGCAACAAGATCGGCGCCTTCGACGCGGCGACCGCCAAGGCGGTCAAGGCCAAGCTGGCCGGCCTCGACGACTGGTGGATCAAGCGCGCCGTGGCCGAGGGCGCCAAGGATGCCGCGGACGTGCTGAAGGCGCTGCGGGCCGAGGTCCAGAAGGTCAAGAAGGGCATGTAGGCCGCGGCGCACCCGCGCCCAGCCGCCATGCCGAACGCTTCGGCCGAACCTGCGACACAGCTTCCGCCAGCCCGCTTCACCCAGGGAATTCACCGGGTCTCCGGCGGGCTGGCGGGGCTGTTCCTGTTCTTCATCATGCTGGTAAGCGTGGTCGACGTGTTCGGCCGCGAACTGTTCAACGCGCCCCTGCCCGGCGGCTCGGAGATCACCGAGGTGCTGATGGCGGCGCTGATCTATGCCGGGCTGCCCTCGGTGTGCCGGCAGGAGAGCCATGTCACCATCGATCTGCTCGATCCGCTGACGCCGGAGGCCCTGGTGCGGCCGCGCCAGATCGCGATCAACCTTGTCTGCGCGGCAATCCTGGCCGTCCTCGCCTGGCGGCTCTGGCTCTATGCCGTCAAGATCGCGGACTACGGCGACGTCACGGAATACCTGCGGCTGCCCCAGGCGCCGCTGATCTACTACATGGCGGTGCTGGCCGGGGTCGGCGCGCTGATCTTCGTCGCCAATGTCGGGCGCTATCTGCGCGGCCACACCGAGCCGGCGCCTGGGCTGATCTAGCCCGAAGCCGCCAAAGCCAGCCATGCTCGCCGCCGCCCTGGGATTTGCCGCGCTTCTGGTCCTGGTCTTCCTGCGCCTGCCGATCGCCTTCGCCATGGCGCTGGTCGGCGCGGTCGGCTACGCGATCCTGATCGACTGGCCGCCGGCCTTCTCGCTGATCGCCCAGATCGCCCGCGACACGGCCGAATCCTATGCCCTGTCGGTCGTGCCGCTGTTCATCCTGATGGGCAATTTCGTCAGCCGGGCCGGGCTGTCGGAGCAGCTCTACACCGCGTCCAACGCCTTTCTCGGCCACCGCCGGGGCGGCCTGGCGATGGCGACCATCGTCGCCTGCGGCGGCTTCAGCGCGATTTGCGGCTCGTCGCTGGCCACGGCGGCAACCATGGCCAAGGTGGCGATGCCGTCCATGCGCCGCTTCGGTTACGCCGACAGCATCGCGACCGGCTCGATCGCCGCCGGCGGTACCCTGGGCATCCTGATCCCGCCCAGCGTCGTGCTGGTCATCTACGGCCTGATCACCCAGTCGGACGTGAGCAAGCTGTTCGCCGCCGGCATCCTGCCAGGCATCGTCGGCATCCTGTTCTATGTCGGCGCGGTGCAGTTCATGATCCGCCTGAAACCGGAGCTCGGGCCGCCGGGCGAGCGGACGGCCTGGCCGGCGCGCTGGCGGGCGCTGCGCGACGTGTGGGGCGTGGTGGTGCTGTTCGTCGTCGTGATCGGCGGCATCTATGTCGGCGCCTTCACGCCGACCGAGGCGGCGGGCATCGGCGCGTTCGGCGCGCTGCTGTTCACCCTGTTCAAGAAGGTGCTCGACCGGCGGATGCTGTTCCGGGTGCTGGCGGAGACCGGCGTCACGACCTCGATGCTGTTCGTGGTGCTGATCGGCGCCCTGATCTTCGCCAACTTCATCAACGAGACCGGGATGCCGAACCAGCTGGCGGAATTCGTGCGCTCGCTGGAGATCGCGCCGCTGTTCGTGATCTTCGGCATCATGGCGATCTACATCCTGCTCGGCTGCGTGTTCGAGAGCCTGTCGATGCTGCTGCTCACCGTGCCGGTCTTCGTGCCATTGATCGTGGCATTGGCCGACGGGCTGGGCATGACCAAGCCGGAAGTGCTGATCTGGTTCGGCATCGTGGTGGTGGTGGTGACCGAGATCAGCCTGATCACGCCGCCGGTCGGCCTCAATGTCTATGTCCTGCGCGGCGTGCTGCCGGATGTCAGCACCGGCACCATTTTCGCCGGCGTCACGCCCTTCTGGTGCGCCGACATCCTGCGGCTGACCCTGATCGTCCTCGTGCCGCCGCTGTCGCTGTTCGTGCCGTCGCTGCTCTGAGGCCGGGCGCACTACTGCCCAGGCCGGTGGCGCGCGGTCGAGCGCTTGTAGTGCCCCTGGACGATGCGGTCGATCACCATGGCACAGAACAGGATGGCGAGGCCGGCCAGCATCCCCTGACCCTTGGCCGCGTACTGGAGCGCGATAAGCACGTCCTGGCCCAGGCCCTTGGCGCCGATCAGCGATGCGATCACCACCATCGACAGACACATCAGGATGGTCTGGTTGACCCCGGTCATGATCGACGGCATTGCGAGCGGAATCTCGATATCCTTGAGCAGGGTCCACCGGGTGCAGCCGAACGCGGTTGCGCCCTCCTTGATATTTTCCGGGACGCCGCGAATGCCGAGCGCCGTCAAGCGGATGACCGGCGGCATCCCGAATACGAGTGTTGCCAGCACTCCGGGCGGCTTGCCGGTGCCGAAGAAGGCGATGATCGGGATCAGGTAAACGAACGCCGGCATCGTCTGCATGAAATCCAGCACCGGCAGGGCCGCGTTATAGGCCTTCTGGTTCTTGCCGAACCAAATTCCGAGCGGAATACCTAACAACACGCACAGGAAGGCGGCGGCGCCGAGCAGGGCGACCGTCACCATGCTGGTCTCCCACAGGCCGAACAGGGCGAGGTAGGCGAGCGCGGCGGCGGTAAACACTGCGACCCGTGGACCCGCGAGGCGCCACGCAACGACGATGATGACCGTCATGACGACCGGCCACGGCGCATCGACCAACACCGTTTCCAGGCCGTCCAGAATCGTCCTGATTGCTGTGACGACGCCGTTGAAGACGCCTGCACCCTCGACCGACAGCCAGTCGAAGCCTGCGTCCAGCCAGTCCGAGACCGGCGCGTAGTAAAGCTTTTTCCGGATCGGAAGGCCGGCGATGTAGGGTTCGAGCGCCGGATCGATCTTGCCGACCGTGAAGCGGTAGAGCGTGAGCGGCACGATCGCCAGCCACAGAAGGCCGGCCAGCCCGGCCCTCGTCCAGCTTATGCCGGCGGCCGTTCCGGCCGGGTTCGCGCGCCAGATCAGATACTGCTTCTCATAGCGTGTGTTGGCATAGAAACCCTGCACGAGGCGCAGGCCGGCCAGCAGAGCGAGGCCGACAAGCAGAAAAGTCGTCGCGCCCTCGGCCGCAAGCGCCGCCTCCTCGGCGACGCGGACGGCGATCTTCTTCAGATTCTCCGCGCGGTTCAGGAACGAAGCGGCGTCGGGATCGCCGGCGAGCTTCGCGGCCTCGTACTTTGCCATGAATTCGTCGGACTTGAGGGTGAGCCTCTCCAGCCGGGCCAGCTTGTCCGCCCCGAGATCGCCCCACCAGCCCCTGCCGATCTGGACGAAGGCGAGCGCCTCCAGCACCAGAAACAGCCAGAAGAATCCCCACAGGCCGCGGGAAGCCCCCCAGAAGGGGCCGGCGAGCGCGGCTGCCGTATTCCAGGACCAGGGGAAGCGGGTGGCCGACTGGATCTTCCCGAACTCCCGGCTGTAGTACCCTTGCCGGGTGACGACGAATTCGCCGACCGAGCTGGCGAGCCGGCCCGGTCCTTCGCGATTTTCGGTCTGTTGCATCAGTTGTCCCCGCCCTTGATTCCCTTGAGCAGCGTGGCCTTGTCGATCACGCCGACCTCTCTGCCGCCTTCCGCGATGACGATGGGCTGATCGGTCGTGGTCGCTATGTCGATGAGTCCGCTGAGGTCAATGTCGTGCGGCGCCCTCGGGGCCCGGCTCAAATCTTCGCCGGGACGCGGTCGGTACGCCTCGATCCGCTCCATGATGGTGTGGGCGAAGATCAGCTTCAGCGTGGAGATGCCCTCCACGAAATCGCGCACATAATCGTCGATCGGGTTGGTGACGATCTCCTCGGGAGTGCCGATCTGGACGATCCGGCCGTCCTTCATGATCGCGATCCGGCTGCCTAGGCGAATCGCCTCGTCCAGATCGTGGGTGATGAAGACCGTGGTTTTGTTCAACTCGGCCGACAGCGCCATGAACTGCTCCTGAAGCTGCCGCCGGATCAGCGGGTCCAGGGCGGAGAACGGCTCGTCCATCAACAGGATTTCGGGGTCCGACGCGAGCGCCCGGGCGAGGCCGACCCGCTGCTGCATGCCGCCGGACAGTTCGCTCGGAAAGCGATCCTCGTAGCCGTCCAGATTGACGAGGCTGAGGCAGCGCTGGGAGACTTCCCACCGCGTCGATTTCGGCTCGCCTTGCACCTGGAGCGGGAAGGCGACGTTGTCGCGGACCGTGCGGTGCGGAAACAGCGCCATGTGCTGGAACACCATGCCGATCTGGGCGGCGCGCAGCTTCCGCAATTCGCCTTCACCGAGCGCCAGCACATCCCTTCCGAGCACTTCGATGCGGCCGGCAGTCGGTTCGATCAGCCGGTTGATATGACGAACCATCGTCGACTTTCCCGAGCCCGACAGCCCCATGACGCAAAAGATTTCGCCCCTCGGAACGTCGAAGGAGCAATCCGCGATGCCGACTACGCATCCGAACTCTTCGAGCGCCTGCGCCTTGGTGAGGCCGTCCTGCGCGATGGCCTGCATCGCTTCCCCGGCGCGCGTGCCGAAGATCTTCCACACGCCGTCCAATCTGATGACCGGTTCACTCAATCGGGATCGCTCCGTCGTGGCCGGATTGCCGCTCGCCGCGGCGCAGTCGGTCCGGCCGGGTGGGCGGGCGTTCGGCCGTTCGCTTTTGCTGGATTTGCCGGGGAGATGATGTATTCACGGTCATGATCGAATCCAAAAAGTAAGCACATGACCGGCACCGCTTCCGCACCGCGCCGATGGGGCCTCCCGAACGATTACGGGCCGCTCAGGGATGTCCTTCTCGGCACGCCGGCATTCTACCGCTGGATCGACGCCGGCCCGATCACGATGCGGACACTGAACAACCAGGAGCGCACCGGCGTTCAATTCAACTTGCAGACGGCCATGTCGCAACATGCCGAGATGGTGTCGATCTTCGAGTCGAACGGGGTCAACTGCCACTATCTGGACGCCGACGAAGTTCTGCATCGCAATTTCTTCGCGCGCGACTCGAGCGCTATGACGCCCTGGGGAGCCATTATCTGCCACATGCAACTCAAGAGCCGGCGCGCAGACTATGTGACCGCCATCCGCTTCTATCAGGAAAACGACATTCCGATCTGGCGCTACGCCACCGCCGGCCATTTCGAGGGCGGAGACTTCAACATCCTGGAGCCGGGTTTCGTCCTGATCGGCTACAGCGGCGAACGGTCCGAACGCGAAGGCTCGGAGCAGGTCGCGCAGTGGATGCGGGAACAGGGATGGGAGGCGGTCGTCGCACCGATCTCGCGGGAGTTCATCCATATGGACGGCCTGGTGGTGCCGCTTGCGCCGAAGTTGCTCGTGGCCTGCGTCGACGCGCTGGAAGACTGGCTGGTGGCGCTGTTGCGCGGGCGCGGCTTCGAGTTCGTGGAAGTCGGCTATGCCGAAGCTAAGAACCTCGGCGTCAACCTGGTCGCGCTCGGCAACGACCGGGTCCTGTCGATGCGCGGGGCGGAAGACCTGAACGCACGAATGCGGGCCATGGGCTTCGAGGTTTTCGATCCGGATATGTCGATGTTCACCCTGGGCGGCGGCGGCGTCCATTGCCTGTGTCAGGCGCTCTGCAGGGACGAGGCGTAGTCGGACGGAAGACGCCGCGCAGAACCGGGACCTGGGCGGCAGGCGCCCGAGAACGGATTTGGCAGGGACCGGGCCTGGACCGTCGCCGGCCGAATCGCGCCGCAATCGACAACGGGAGTCGCTTCTCAAGAAAAAGGGGCGATCCAGAAGGATCGCCCAATCTGTGCACCATTTCTCCCGCTTGAAACGAACTCCACGATCCGCGCCAGGAGGCCACGGCGCGCCGGCCGGGGGACATGCGCGCCGGCGGTGCAGTGGCACCCGGAAATCTATTTCATCCAGGAGTCCACGAGCTTGGCGTTTTCCTTCGCCCATTGCTTGGCGTAGTCGGCCGGGCTCATTTTCTTGACGACGAGGGCGAAGGTCATGCGGGACACCAGGTCGGTGGTCAGCTTGACCTTGCTCAGCAGGGCCGCGGCTTCCGGATGTTTCTTTTCCAGGGACGCCGCGTAGTGCACATGCAGATAGGCGAGGTCCCAGGCGACCGGCGCGCTCGATTTCTCCAGCCATTGGGGATCGTCGGTCGGCTGGATAATCTTCCACTTGGAGGCGTCGTATTTGGGCTCCTTCAGGATTACCAGGTCGTGCAGCGCGAACATGTGGTTGGGCGTGTAGCAGTAGAAGACGTGGTTGGCGTTCTTCGCGACGGCTGAGTCGACATTGGCCATCGCCAACGCCTCGTCCATTTCGAGCAGTTCCATGGTCTCGTCGTAGCCGTAGCTCTTGGCCCGGATCTTCTCGATATTCGTGGAGGCCCAGCCCGACGCTCCGACCCAGACTTCGCCCCGGCCGTCGCCGTTGGTATCGAAGTTCTTCGCCATATCGGGATCGGCCAGATCGGCCACCCTGGCAATGCCGGTCCGCTTCGCGGTCGCCTTCGTCACGCACATGCCCTGAAACGAGGGCACGCCGTTCGGACTCATCCTGACGGTGCCCCTGGACTTGACGAACTTGTTGTGGAGGTTGGTCTGGTTCGGCAGCCAGACCTCCGGATGCACATGCATGCTGCCGGAATCCATCGCCTCGAAGATGACCGGATTGGTGCCGTTCTGGAGTTCCACTTCGAGCCCGAGATTATCCTCCAGAACCACTTTGAGGATGTTCGCGGTGGCCGCCGCCGACGGCCAGTTGGGGACGCCGATGACGACATCGGCTGCATGAGCAGGCGAAATACCGAAAACAAGCAGGGCCGCCCACAGGGTGCGGCGCAAATTGCGTATCTTCATCGTCTTCTCCTCCGGTTTGTCAGGTGACGTTCGGGCGAATCGAGCCTCCAATCCCGGCTGGACCGCGGCCGGCCTCGATTCCGGCGGAATCCGAGATGCTGCACCGCAAATCCGTTAGCGAATTCCATGCTACAGAGCAGTGATTGACATGTATAATATCGAAATTGCATTGTTTGATGCTTCATGGCTATCAAACTGGCGATGGAAACCCGCCACATCCGTTATTTCATCGCCGTCGCGGAGGAACTCCACTTTCGACGCGCCGCCGAACGGCTCAATCTCGCGCAGCCGTCGCTCAGCCGCGCCGTCCAGCAGCTCGAAACCTTGGTCGGGGTCCGCCTTCTGAACCGGACCAATCGCAGGGTCGAACTCACCGTGGCCGGCGAGGTCTTTCTCAGGGGATGCCGCCGTTCCGTAGAGGCGCTCGAAACCGCGACCCATCAGGCGCGCAAGGCCGAGGCCGGCGAAGTCGGGCATCTGACGATCGGCTATACGGATTTTGCCATCAGCGGAGTCCTGCCGCAGATCCTGGGGCGGTTTCGCCGCGAGTTCCCCGGCGTTACCGTCGAGCTCAGCCACATGTTCACGGAGCCGCAAATCGAGGCGCTCGGCCAGGGCACGATCGATTTCGGTTTCATGACCGGCCCGGTTCTCGCGAGCGATCTATCGCATGTGGTGGTGCAGAAGGATCGGTTCGTCGTCATCCTTCCGGAAAATCACCGGCTTGCCGGGAGGGCGGCCGTGCCGCTAGCCGAATTGCGGGACGAACCGTTCGTGGCCGGTGCGGTGCGCTGGTGGAGCTTTTATCAACGGCACATGGAAGCGCTCTGCCAGTCGGCCGGTTTCCGCCCCAATATCGTCCAGGAAGCGTTCAACAGCGAGAGTATTTTCGGGTTCGTCGCGGCCAACATCGGCGTGACGATTCACCCGGAATGCGCGCGGAACTACATCCGCAAGGGCATCGTCATCAAAGACCTCGAATCCGAAGAACGGGTCCTGCCGACAGAGGTCGCCTGGGTGACCGGTGCAGAAACCCCGGTCATGCAGGTCTTTATCCGATTTCTCGACAGGCTGGAGACAATCCTCCAAATGCAGGACTGCGAGAATTCCGTCGACGACAACGGAAGCTGACCCGCTCTTCAGCCCGCCTTCTTGCGGTAGGCGTGGTTGGCGTTGAAGCTCGCGGTCAGGAAGTCGCCCCATACGACCGGATCGTAGCGCGGCGGATTGCCGGGGCCGGTGCAGCTTTCCAGGCAGGACACCTCGGTCTCGAAATCCGGATCGAAGAAGAAGGGCAGCGAATAGCGATCCCGCCCCGGCGCGTTGAGCACCCGGTGCACGGTCGAGCGGAAGCGGTCGTTGGTCCAGCGCATCAGCATGTCGCCGATATTGACCAGGAAGACGCCCGGCCGGTTGGGCGCGTCGATCCAGTCTCCGGCGCGGGTCTGCACCTGCAAGCCGCCGACTTCGTCCTGGGCCAGGATGGTGATGAAGCCGAAATCGCTGTGCGGCGCGGCGCCGAACTGGTCCGGGACGGCGTCCGCCGGCGCCGGCGGGTAATGCAGGGAGCGCACGAAGCCCATCGGATTGCGGTAGCGCGCGGCGAAGAAACCGTCCGGCAGGTCCAGCGCGGTCTCGAACAGGGGCAGCAGCCGCAGGCCGAGGGCCGACATGGCCGCGTGGAAGCCGCCGAGCGCGTCCCGGAAACCGCCCGGCGCATCCGGCCACGGATTGACCCCGTGCAGCGGCCGCCCTTCCAACACCGCGGGGTCGTCCTCCGCAAGGTCCGGGCCGATCAGGTAGGATTCGCTGAGATTGGGCTTGGCCGCATCGGCGCGGTGCTGGTCCGCCATCGGCAGATAGCCGCGATGGCCCATATTGACCCGCACCGCCATCTTGTCGGCGAGCGGCAGGTCGAAGAAGCGCTGCGATGCGGCGAAAGCCGACTCGACGACCCGCTCCGGAACCCCGTGGCTGGCGATGCCGAAAAAGCCGATCCCCTCCAGCGCCGCGCAGATATCCGCCGCCGCCGCCGCCCGGCCCGCCGCGCTTCCGGCGAGATAGTCGCGCAGGTCGACAATGGGTATTGCGGACGCCCGAACGCCGTTCATCTTGCCTTCTCCGCTGGAGCCATTTCAAATCCTATCTCAAATACCTTCTGTCAGAAACCCGCCGCTGATAGCATGCCGCGCGAACGCGCCGGCGGGCGCAACAGCGGCGGAACCGAATGCAGCTCTTCCATCCCACCACCGTCGACGAAGCCATCGGCCTGCTCGCCGACCATGACGAGGCGCGCTGCCTCGCCGGCGGCCAGACGCTGGTGGCGATGCTCAATCTCGGTCTGCTCGATCCGCCGGCCCTGGTCTCGCTGCGCAAGGTCGCCGGCCTCGACCGCCTGATCCGCCATGCCGACAGCGGCGTGACGATGGGCGCGACCGTGACCCAGGCAGCGCTCGCCGCCGCCGATCTGCCCGGCGCGCTGGCCGTCCTCGGCGAGGCCGCGCAGCAGGTCGCCCATCCGGCGATCCGCAATTTCGGCACTGTCGGCGGCGCACTGTGCCATGCCGATCCGGCAGCCGACCTGCCGCCCGCCTTCGTCGCCGCCGATGCCCGGATGACCGCCATCGGCCCGGACGGCGAACGCATCCTTTCCGCCGGGGATTTCTTCATCGACTATCTGACGACAGCGCTCGACGAAGGCGAGATTCTGACGGAAATCCGCCTGCCCCCTCCGCCGCCCGGCTCCGTCGGCGCCTACCTCAAATTCGCCCGGGTGGACGGCGACTATGCCACCGTGTCGGTCGCCGTGACGATGACCCTGGAAAACGGAGTCTGCCGGGCGGCCCGGATCGTGCTCGGCAGCTGCGCCGCCCGGCCGCTGCGCCTCGATGCAGCGGACGCGGCGCTGGCCGATACCAGCCTCGACGCCGATTCCGTCGCCCGTGCCGGCGCCCTGTTGCAGGAGGCCGCCGACCCGCTTGCCGACATGCGCGGCTCCGCCGAATATCGCCGGCGCATCATTCCCGGCCTGGTCGGCCGGGCGATCGGGGCCGCCAGGGCCAAAGCGGAGGCCCCGGCATGACCGGCGGCGGCGTGGTGCCGGTCGACCTCACCGTCAACGGCGAAGCGCTGACCCTGCTCGCCGGGTCGGGCGCGACGCTGCTCGACCTGTTGCGCAGCCAGGCGCAGCTGACCGGCACCAAGCAGGGCTGCAACAGCGGGGTGTGCGGCGCCTGCACGGTGCTGGTCGACGGCAAGACGGCGCGCGCCTGCCTGATGCTGGCCGCCGACTGCGCCGGGCGCAGCGTCGTAACCGTGGAGGGGCTGGACGGCGACCCCCACGCCGCGGTTCTGGGCGAGGAGATGGCCAGGGCCGGCGCCGTTCAGTGCGGCTACTGCACGCCCGGCATCGCAGTCGCCCTGACCGACCTGTTCCGCGGCGCAGCAGCTGCGCCCGGCGCCGAAACGATCCGCCATTGGCTGGGCGGCAATATCTGCCGCTGCACCGGCTATGTCGCCATTGTCGAGGCGGCCGTGCGCGCCGGCCAGCGCTCCATCGGCGCGGATTCGGGTGGGCAAACGCCATGACCGGCCTGCCCGACGCCATCGGCAAGCGGCTGCCGCGCCGCGACGCCGCCGACAAGCTGGCCGGCGCGGCGCGCTATACCGACGACCTTACCCGGCCGGGAATGCTGCACGCTGCGATCGTCGGCAGCCCCTATCCGAGCGCGCGCATCCTCGCCATCGACACCGCCGCCGCCCGGGCGCTGCCCGGGGTCAAGGCGGTGCTCACGAGCGCAGACCTGCCGGACCGACGCTGGGGCCTGTTCGTCTACGACGAGACCCCGCTCGCCGCAGGCGTCGTACGCTATGTCGGCGAGCCGGTCGCCGCGGTCGCCGCCACCGACCTCGCCACCGCACGCGCGGCGGCGGCGCTGATCGAGGTCGAGTATGAAGAACTGACGCCGGTCCTGAGCATCGGGGAGGCCCTGAAGGACGGCGCGGTGGCGGTGCATCCGGACTTCGACGGCTACGAGAAGCGCCCGAGCCTCGGCTTCGAGCGCGTTAACGAGATCGCCCGGCAGGAATTCTCCGAAGGCGATGTCGAGGCGGCCTGGGCCGGCTGCGATGTCATTGTCGAAGGCAGCTACGAGGTGCCGTCGCAGTCGCACGTCTATCTGGAGCCGGTCTCCGCCATTGCCGAGTTCGACCGCGCCGGCAAGCTGACGGTCTGGTCCGCCAACCAGTCGGTCTACAAGGTGCAGGCGACGCTGGCCCGGGCCCTCGACTTGCCTATGGCCAGGATCCGCGTCGCCACTCCTGCGATCGGCGGCGCGTTCGGCGGCAAGTCCGGCGTGACGATCCAGCCTCTCGTGGCCCATCTCGCCCGGGCGACCGGCCGGCCGGTCAGGCTGACGCTGACACGGGAAGAGGATTTCATGGCGATGCGCAGGCGCCATCCGGCGATCGTCCGCGTCCGGACCGGCGCGAAGGCCGACGGCACGCTGGTCGCCCGCGACCTGGAGATCGTCTACGACGGCGGCGCCTATGCCGAGGACAGCCCGGCGGTGCTCGGTTTCGGCCTGCTGATGGCGCGCGGACCGTACACTATCCCGCACTGCCGGCTGCGCGGGCGGGCCGTCTACACCAACCGGCTGCGCGCCGCCGGCTTCCGCGGCTACGGCAACCCGCAGGTGACCTTCGCGACCGAGGCCCAGATCGACGAGCTGGCCGGCCGGCTGGGCCTCGATCCGGTCGAATTCAGGCTGAGGAATGCGGTCGAAACCGGCGGACGCTGGATCGGCGGGCAGACGATCACATCCTGCGGGCTGAGCGAGTGCCTGACCGAGGCGCGCGACGCCTCCGGCTGGGCCGCGAAGCGTCGGGAGGGCGGGACCGGCGCGGGCGGCAAGCGGCGCGGCATCGGCGTCTCGGCCTTCGCTCACATCTGCGGCCTGCTCGGCACCTCGGCGACCGTGCGGCTGCTTGAGGACGGCACGGTGACACTGGCCACCGGCGCGGTCGATCTCGGCCAGGGCGCGGAAGCGGTACTAGCGCAAATCTGCGCCGGCGCACTGGAACTGGATATCGGCCGGATCAACTCGGCGCCGGTCGACAGCGACGCGGCGCCCTACAACTGGAGCACCGGCGGAAGCCGGGTGACTTATATGGCCGGCCGGGCGGTGGTGCAGGCCGCCGGAGCCGTGCGCGAGCAGATCGTGCGCCACGCCGCCGAACTGTTTGAATGCGCGCCCGCCGACATCGAGATCCGGCCGGGCGGCCGGGCCGGCATCGTCGGCGTGCCGGAGAAGGAAATGAGCTTTGGCGACATTTCGCTGCGGGCGCATTACCAGAGTGGCGGGCCGATCATCGGCAGTGGCGCGCTGGTCTATGACGGCGAGGCGTTCGACACCAAGGAAGCGATCATCCGGAACTATCCCTTCGCCAATATCGGTACCTATGTGTTCGGCGCCCACTTCGTCGAGGTCGAGGTCGATACGGTGACCGGCAAGGTGGAGATCGTGGGCGCCTGGATGGCGCACGATGTCGGCCGGGCGATCAACCCCACCGAGGTCGAAGGCCAGATCCTGGGCGGCTTCGTCCAGGGCGCAGGCTATGCCCTGCTCGAAGAACTGCTGTGGGAGGACGGCCAGCCGGTCAACCCGAGCATGATGGACTACAAGGTGTTCGGCGCGCTCGACCTGCCGCTCGACATCCACCCGATTGTCGTCGAAGACCCGGAGCCCTCCGGCCCGTTCGGCGCCAAGGGCATCGGCGAGCCGCCCCTGGTCGGCGCCGCGCCTGCCATCGCCAACGCCGTCGCCCACGCCACGGGCCGGCGCCTGCGGACGATCCCGATGACGCCGGAGCGCGTGCTCGACGCCCTTGAGGCGGCGGCGGGGCAAGGCCAACCGTTCCAGGGCATGTCCCGGGAAATTCCCGACGACAGTTCCTGAGCGCAGGCCCGGTCTCCGGCCGGCGTCATGCGGCGGCATCCAAGGTATCGAGTTTCGCCGCCTTCTTGGCCCGCGTGTCGCTGAACACCGCTGCTGCGTCAGCCACAAGAGCGTCCCCGGCTTCTGATACCGCATTTGCCAGCACGTCGGTCCAGAACTGGCCCTCGGCGGCGACCCGGTGGGCGAGACCGATGTGCCGCGATGGCTCGGGCGTCGCGAAACGCAGAAATTGCAGGTCGGGCACCGCCGCACGTTCGGTGAATGCGGCCGTTTCGGGCAGCAGGGTCAGTCCGGCGCCTTTCGCGACGAGACGCGAGAGCGTCGCCAGCGTTCCGGCGCCGCGCTGAACCTCCCCGATGCGCCACATCCGGCAGGCTCCCAGAACCTGGGCGGCCAGACAATCGCCCTGGCCCAGGGTCAGAAGCGGTCCCATGTCGGCCCGCGCGATTTCCGCCGGATGCATCTTGTCGCCCAGAGTGTTCCGGATCGCGGCGAGCCGTTCAGCCCGGCCTGCGAGCAGGAAGCGGTCGACGAACAGCGGCCGCTCGGAGATTTCGAGCAATCCCAGCGGCATCGAGACGACAGCGGCGTCGATGCGGCTGGCGAGCAGATCCGATACGAGTCTTTCGCCTGTGGCCTCCACAACGGTCAGGTCTACGCGCGGCGTGCTCCTGTCCAGCCGTTCCAGGATCTCCGTCAGAATATACGGCGCCAGCGTCGGCAGGATGCCCAGGGTCATCCGCACCGGGCCGTCCTGAAACCGCTTCCCCATTGTCTCGAGCAGTAACGTCTCGTCGAGGATCCTCAGCGTTTGCTCGAACGCGTCCCGGCCGAGACGGGTCAGGGCGATGCCCCGGCTTTCCCGTTCGACCAGCGTCCCGCCCAGCGAAGCCTCCAGTTCGCGAATCTGGATGGAGAGGGCGGGTTGTGAAATGTGTACGTTCTGGGCTGCCCGCGAGAAGGTGCCGTGTTCGACCAGAGCCTGGAAATAACGCAATTGCCGTAGCGTGACGGGCATGTCCGGTTACTCCTGGCGGTAGCGCGGGACCTTGGTCACCGCACTCTTCCGCACGATGCTTCGTGGCATTTCGCACTGGCAGCTGTCGCGCGGACGGGGCCGGCTGCCGACGGATACGGGTCGGCGCTCACAAAACGTCGGGGTCGAGACCCAGGTCGCGGCGCAGGGACGCCGGAACGTCCCGTCCGAACCGTCGGCGGAATTCGGCGTCGGTTTCCCCTGGCCTCATTCCCCGGTGGGCGGGCCGATGGAGTGCGTCGTCCAATCGGATGGCGAGGCGTCGCGCGGCCGCCAGCAGCGCATGGCCCGGTTCCGGGATGTGGACTTGTCTGAGAGTGACACTGTTCATTCTTCGTTACCCTTCGTTCCGAGGTCTTCATGACCTCGACGTGGCAACGATCGGGCAGCCCAGCCAATATTGTATTTCTATTGTCACTATAAGAAAAAATGATCTTTGGATGCTTTGTCGGTGCGAATATCTTTGGACAAAAAATCCCTGTTTTTTGAAATTACCGGCATGAATTTCCGGAAATTACATAATAAATTTTCTCGATCCACGATCCCGGCGCGGGCCGGGAATTTCGTACGGAACCGGCTGCGGCGTCTGCCGGTACGCGAAGGCGTTCGGGCACAACGGAATTGGGGTGCTGGAGTTCCCGGCGACGGGATGCCGATCCCGCCGCCGGCTTGCAGGCGGTGGTGGGCCCGGCAGGACTCGAACCTGCAACCAGACCGTTATGAGCGGCCGGCTCTAACCGATTGAGCTACGGGCCCGCGACACGCCGCCTTCGTCCGGCGGAAACGGCAGGCGGCGTATCGGACGGCGCCGCCCCAAGTGTGCCGCCCCAAGTGTGCCGCCCCAAGTCTGCCGGTACGGGTCTGCAGCCCGTGGCGATGCTGCCATTCCGGCTGCGGTGCGGAGGCCCTACATAGGCCGAACGGAGAGCGGCTGCAATTGCCGCTTGCACCGACCCGGCGCCACATTGGGAGAATGCCCCTACCGTGGTCGACGCGATCCTCGCCGCCATCGACCGGGCGCAATTCGGCCGGCACCGGTTGCGGCCGGGCGTCCGGTTGCCAGCCGGCCCCGCCCGTCCAACATTCCGGAAAACGAACTCCGGGCCTTGCCGCCATCTGCCGATGACCGATATCGCCGCCCCGTCCCGCTCTGCAGCCTCCCGCTCTGCAGCCTCCCGCTCTGCAGCCTCCCGCTCTGCAGCGCCCCGTCCGGTGGTGCTGTGCATTCTGGATGGCTGGGGTCATCGGGCCGAGATGGCGAACAATGCAATCGCCCTCGCGAAAACGCCGGTGTGGGACCGGCTAACGGCAACCTGTCCATTCGCGCTCGGCAACGCGTCGGAGCACCATGTCGGACTGCCGGGCGGACAGATGGGCAATTCCGAGGTCGGTCACATGACGATCGGCGCTGGCCGGGTCGTGCTCCAGGATCTGCCGAAAATCGATGCAGCGGTCGCCGACGGATCTTTGGTCCGGCGGCCGGCATTCGGCAGGTTTGTCGACGCGCTGAAGCGATCCGGCGGCACCGCCCATGTCCTGGGGCTGATGTCGCCGGGCGGCGTACACGCCCACCAGGACCATATTGCGGCCGTGGCGAACGGCCTTGCCGCACAAGGCCTTCCGGTCGCGGTCCATGCCTTTCTCGATGGGCGGGATACACCGCCGAAAAGCGCCAGGACCTTTGTCGGAATGTTCGAGACTGCCATTGCGGACAACGGCCCGATCCGGATCGCAACGGTGAGCGGCCGCTATCATGCGATGGACAGGGACGAGCGCTGGGATCGCACGGCCGCCGCCTATGGAGCGCTGGTCGACCCGGACGGCAAGCCGGGCGCCGCCGCAGCCGAATCGGCCGGCGAGGCCATCGACGCCGCCTCGCTGGCCGATCAAACCGATGAATTCGTCCGGCCGACTGCGATCGGTAATTTCAATGGCATGGCTGACGGCGACGGTGTGTTCATGGTGAACTTCCGGGCTGATCGGGCGCGCCAGATTTTGAGCGCGCTGCTCGATCCCGATTTCGACGGCTTCGAGCGGTCGCGGGTCGTGAAGTTAGCCGCCGCGCTGGGCATGAGCGAATATTCCGCCCGGCATAACGAATGGATGGACACGCTGTTCCCGCCCGAGATGCCGGCTAAAGTCCTCGGGGAAGTCGTCACCGATGCAGGGCTCAAACAGTTGCGCATGGCAGAAACCGAGAAATACGCCCATGTCACCTTCTTCCTGAACGGCGGCCGGGAGGCGCCGTTCGAGGGCGAAGAGCGCATCCTGGTCCCTTCGCCCAGGGTGGCGACCTACGACCTGCAGCCGGAAATGTCGGCGCCGGAGCTGACGGACCGGCTGGTCGAGGCGGTCGACAGCGGCGGCTTCGACCTGGTTGTCGTCAACTACGCCAACACCGATATGGTCGGCCACACCGGCGACACGGAGGCGGCGGCCAGGGCGGTGGAAACGGTCGACTCCTGCCTCGGCCGCCTCGAAACGGCGGTGACGGCCGCCGGCGGCGCGCTGCTCATTACGGCGGACCACGGCAACGCCGAACAGATGACCGATCCCGAGAGCCGGCAGCGCCATACCGCCCACACGCGCAACCCGGTGCCGATCCTGCTTGCCGCCGGCGCCGCCGGACGCACCCTGCGCAACGGAACGCTGGCCGATATCGCGCCGACGGTCCTGGAGCTGATGGGGCTCGCCCAACCGCCCGAAATGACCGGCGCGTCGCTGCTCGGCGACAGCGCCGCGGACTCGGAGACGATTGCTGCCTAGCTTCGCCAGATCGCTGTTTGCGGCAGCCGCCATAACGGCCGCGGTTTCCGCCCTGTTTGCATTGCAAGCGGGCGAAGCGGCCGCCCGGAACGAGCGGGACCTGCTCGAGGAAGTCGAGCGACGGATCGACAAGGGCCGCGGCCGCGACGCTGCGCTGTCCCGACACGCCGGCAAGCTGGCCCTGGAGGCGCGCGCCCTTCGCCGACAGGTCCTAACGGTGGCCCGGCGCCTGCAGGTTCAGGAAACCGCCCTGATGCGCGTCGAACTGGGCCTGGCGCGGCTGGAAAGTACAATTCGGCAGGACAAGGCGGAATACCGGCGCAACGAACAGCAGTTCCTGCGCATCGTCGGGGCGCTTCGGCGGATCCGGAGCAATCCGCCCGGCGTCCTCGCCATGCATTTCGGCGACGCGCAGGACGCAATCCGCAGCATGATCGTTCTGCGCTCGCTGGTGCCGCGTCTGCGCGCCCGCGCAGATCTGCTGCGCGGCAAGGTGGCCGCCTACAACAAGCGCCGCAGGAAAGTCTCTCAGCAGCGCGAAGATATCGCCGCAAAGGCGGCGCAGCTGCGCCGGACCCGCCACGAGCTGGCCGGCCTGCTGGGACGCCAGGTCCGACTGTTGGCCGAGACCCGAGAAGAAAAGTCCGAAGTCCGCCGCCGTCTCGACCGGCTGACCCGGGAAGCGGAAACGCTGCACGACCTGATGACGAATCTGGAACGCGAGAATTCCGCCGCCGAACCGCAGCGGCCGGTACGGGCGGCGGCGCTGACCCGGCCCGACCGGCTCCGCCGCTTCCGCCAGGCTCGCGGCAGGGTCGTTCCGCCGGTTTCTGCAAGCGTCGTGGAGCGGTTCCGCGACAGGGATAGCTTCGGTCTGGCCGTCAACGGGCTGCGCTTCGCCGCCCGGGCCGGGGCGCGGGCGGTTGCGCCATACGACGGACAAATTGTGTTCGCAGGGTCGTTCCGCAGCTACGGACCGATCTTGATCATCGAGCATACCGACGGATATCACTCTTTGATCGCCGGCCTGGCGCGTATAGATGTCGTGAACCGGCAATGGGTGCTGGCCGGAGAGCCGGTCGGGATTGTCGGAATGACGGAGGCGCCGGGAGCGCGGCTGTATCTCGAACTGAGACAAGGCGGCCGCCCAATCGATCCGCAGCCCTGGCTGGCGGCGGAAAAACGCAAGGTAGACGGATGAAACGAATTGCGCTTGTCCTTCTGTTCCTGGCTGCGGCGACGATCGCCGCGCCGGTCTCCGGCCCGGTCTTCGGTCCGGTCTTCACCCCGGTCTGGGCCGCGGACGAGAAGGAACCCGATACCTACAAGTATCTCGACCTGTTCGGCGCCGTATTCGAGCGGGTGCGCTCGGGCTATGTCGAGAAGGTCACCGACAAGCAGCTGATAGAAGCGGCGATCAACGGCATGCTGCAGGCGCTCGACCCGCATTCGAGCTATCTGAGCGCCGAAGCCTTCAAGGAAATGCAGGTCGATACGGCTGGCAAGTTCGGCGGCCTCGGCATCCAGGTTACGACGGAGCGCGGCATCGTGAAGGTGATCTCGCCACTTGACGGAACGCCGGCGGCGAAGGCCGGCATCCGGGCGAACGACCTGATCACCCATATCGACGGCAAGCCGATCATCGGCATTTCCCTGCGCGAAGCCGTCAAGATGATGCGCGGCCCGGTCGATTCGAAGATCACGATCAAGGTCCGCCGGAAAGGCGTCGATCCGTTCGACGTCAGCATTGTCCGGGCCGTCATTACGGTCAAATCGGTGCGTCACCGGACGATCGGCAATATCGGCTACATCCGGATCACGGCGTTTACCCAGCAGACCAAGGTCGGCCTGGATGCCGCGTTTGCCGATTTCGGGCGCAAGCCGGGCAAGGCGTGGAGCGGCGTTGTGCTGGACCTGCGCAACAATCCCGGCGGCCTGCTGTCCCAGGCGATCGACGTAGCCGACAGTTTCCTCGACCGCGGCGAGATCGTCTCGACCCGCGGCCGCGAAGCCAAGATCAGCAGTCGATACAACGCCAAGAAGGGCGATATGGCCGACGGCCGGCCGATCGTCGTGCTGATAAACAGCGGTTCCGCTTCGGCCTCCGAGATCGTCGCCGGCGCGTTGCAGGACCATCGCAGGGCGATCCTCATGGGCACCAAGACCTTCGGCAAGGGTTCGGTCCAGACCGTCGTGCCGCTGGGCAACCAGGGCGCCATGCGGCTGACGACCGCCCGCTACTACACGCCGTCGGGCCGCTCGATCCAGGCCAAGGGCATCGTTCCAGACATCGTCGTCGAGCAGGCGAAAGTGACTGCGCTGGCGCCGCCCGGACTGGGGCGCGAGGCCGACTTGCCGAATGCGCTCGACACCGACAGGCGGACGAGTGGCCGAAAGCAGGAACAAGGCGAGGGAAAGGCCGGCTCGAGCGCAAACACGAACACGCAGGCCGCCGACGAGAAGGCGCCGGACGATTATCAGCTGTCGCGCGCCGTCGACCTGCTGAGGGGCCTTGCGCTCTTCAAAAGGGTGAACGGCGGCGAGTAGGCGGCTCCGGGGCGGACGCCCTCGCAACGGACGCAGCGGCCGTGACCGGCGCCGCGCCGCCGCCGGCGATGCACGATGCAGGGCCGGGCCCGGAATACCGGCGCGGCGTCGGCATCATGCTGCTGAACGGTGCCGGCCGGGTATTTGTCGCCGAGCGGATCGATACGCCGGGCGCCTGGCAGATGCCCCAGGGCGGCATCGATGCGGGTGAGGCGCCTGCGGCTGCGGCCCGCCGCGAACTGGCCGAAGAGACCGGCATCGAGCGCGCGGCGATTCTGGCCGAGAGCCGCGGATGGCTCAGCTACGACCTGCCGGCGGACCTGCGCGGCCGGGTCTGGCGGGGCCGCTATGTCGGCCAGGCGCAAAAGTGGTTCGCCATGCGCTTCGACGGCGCGGACTCCGATATCCGCATAGACGGCGCCCATGCGGAGTTCAGCGCCTGGCAGTGGGTCGCGCCGGACCGCCTGCCGGCAATGATCGTCGGCTTCAAGCGGTCGCTCTACGAAGCGGTGCTGGCGGAATTCGCCCCGATCGTTGCAGCGGTGACGGGCCGGTAGCAGGCCCCGCGTTCGGCCGGTAAACCGCCGAATTCGCCGCCGTTACGCGGCGCCGGCCTGGGCGGCGAGCAGCTTCCGCTGCGACCGGGTCCGCCGTTTCAGGACAGCAAAGATCGCTCTGGACAGCCAGGTGCTGAAGTGGCCGTGCGGCTTGAGGCCGGCCGCCTTGAACACCATCGAGATGGCGCGCTCGACGTGGAGATACTCGTAGAAGCCATACACCTTGGTAGCATATTCGCGTTTGGCGGCCTTGCGGTCGTATTCGCCGCCGCCGCGCCGGTTGGCCGCGAAATAGGCGTAGGCGAGTTCGTCGTCCTCCATCTCCGTCGCGCGGGTCAGGGCGACCCAGAAGCGGCGCAGACGGCCGACTTTTTCGATTTCCAGATAGCGCTTCTCATGTTTGTAGAAGAGCTTGTAGTGGCGCAGCTCGTCGGCAGCGATTTTCAGGCAGATCTGCTTGAGCACCGGTTCTTCGGTCGCGCCGGCGAGGGCGGAATACATGGTGGAGGTGCCGCATTCGACCACACAACGGGCGACCAGTTCGCCGACGCGGGAGCCGCGCACGGATGCGTCGACGCCGGCCGGCAATTTGATCTTCGCCGCAAAATCTTCGAAGGCTGCCGGAAAATCGAAGGACGGATCGGCCATTTCGGCCCAGCGGCCCAGCGCATCGCCGTGCTGGACCTCTTCCTCGCCCCACCGGATCGCGGCCTCGGAAAACTCCGGGTCGTCCTTGAACACTTCCTGGAGATACCGGCCGTAGTCGCGGCCGTTCTTCTCGACCAGGCTGGCGGCCTTAACCACCTTGACCAGGTCGGGATCGACCTTGCCCGGGTCGAATCTATCCCAGGCGATATCGTCGAGCGTCCAGTGTTTCATCGTCTTGCCTCGAACCCGTTGGCAGGTCGTTGCCACAATCGATGAATTGGCGGCCTCCGTCCGCCCGGATCGACCGAATTCAATATATGCAACGCGCCGGGCCTCGTCCACCCGTCGCGGGTTTGTCGTTCGATGAAGATAAAGGAGCGGTTTCCCGTCCGGTCCAGCCGGGCCCAGCCGCCGGATGCCTGTCAATTCGGTCCGGTTTGGCCATATGGCGTCGGCGGGAGAAGGGTCAGCCGGCGGCGCCCAGCATGGCTTCGCGTGTCGCGATTTGCGCTTCGACGGCGGTGCGTTCCTCGGGCGTTTTCGCGTCGGCGGCGTCTTCCCGCAGATTCTTCAGTTCGGCATCGATGGCGTCGCGATCGATATCCTCGACCCGGACCGCTTCCTCCGCCAGCACCGTGCAACGCTCGCCGGTGACCTCGCAGAAGCCGCCGGCCACGAAAATGCGGTCGGTCACGGCATTGTCGTTCCATACCTGGATGACACCGGTGCGCACCCCGGAAATCAGCAGCGAATGGCGCGGCAGGACGCCGAAATCGCCCTCGGCGCCGGGGACGACGACCATGTCGGCGGATTCGGAGGACAGCAGCCGCTCCGGCGACACCAGCTCGAATTCGACTTTCTCGTCAGCCATGCTTCAGCCTGTTTCCGGCCCCTGTCCGGCCCCTGTCAGGGTCGCTCTTTGCGGCGCCGCTCAGGCGGCTTCCGCCGCCATCTTCCGCGCTTTTTCGAGCGTCTCTTCGATATTGCCGCACATGTAGAAGGCGCCTTCGGGAATGTGGTCGTAGTCGCCGTCCACGATGCCCCGGAAGCCCTCGATCGTCTCTTCGAGCGGCACCTGAACGCCCGGGAAGCCGGTGAAGACCTGGGCGACGTCGAAGGGCTGGGACAGGAAACGCTGGATCTTGCGCGCTCGGGCGACCACCAGCTTGTCGTCTTCCGACAGCTCGTCCATGCCGAGGATGGCGATGATGTCCTGCAGGGCCTTGTAGGACTGCAGGACCTGCTGCACGTCGCGCGCCGTCTGGTAGTGGTCCTCGCCCAGGATGCGCGGATCGAGGATGCGCGAGGTCGAGTCCAGCGGGTCCACCGCCGGATAGATGCCGAGCTCGGCGATCTGGCGCGACAGCACGGTGGTGGCGTCGAGATGGGCGAAGGAGGTCGCCGGCGCCGGGTCGGTCAGGTCGTCCGCCGGCACGTAGATCGCCTGCACCGAGGTGATCGAGCCCTTTTTGGTGGTGGTGATCCGCTCCTGCAAGGCGCCCATGTCGGTGGCCAGCGTCGGCTGATAGCCCACGGCCGAGGGAATGCGGCCGAGCAGCGCCGAGACCTCGGAACCTGCCTGGGTGAAGCGGAAGATGTTGTCGACGAAGAACAGAACGTCCTGCCCCTCCTCGTCGCGGAAATACTCGGCAAGGGTGAGGCCGCTCAGGCCGACCCGGGCGCGGGCGCCCGGCGGCTCGTTCATCTGGCCGTAGACCAGCGCGGCCTTCGAGCCTTCGGTGGTGTCCTCGCCCAGCTTGATGACGCCGGATTCGATCATCTCGTGATAGAGGTCATTGCCCTCGCGGGTGCGCTCGCCGACGCCGGCGAACACGGAATAGCCGCCGTGGGTCTTCGCGATGTTGTTGATCAGTTCCATGATCAACACGGTCTTGCCCACGCCCGCGCCGCCGAACAGGCCGATCTTGCCGCCGCGCTGGTAGGGCGCCAGCAGGTCGACGACCTTGATGCCGGTGACGAGCACTTCCTGTTCCGTCGACTGTTCGACGAATTCCGGCGCCGGCTTGTGGATCGGCGAGGTCTGCTTGTGGCCGACCGGGCCGCGCTCGTCGATCGGGTCGCCGATGACGTTGATGATCCTGCCCAGGGTCTCCGGGCCGACCGGCACCTCGATCGGCCTGCCCGTGTCCTCGACGCCCTGGCCGCGCACCAGGCCTTCGGTCGAATCCATCGCGACCGTACGCACCGTCGATTCGCCCAGATGCTGGGCCACTTCCAGGACCAGGGGCTGGCCGCCCCGTTCGGTGTGCAGGGCATTCAGGATTTCGGGCAATTCGCCTTCGAACTGAACGTCCACGACGGCGCCCAGCACCTGCGTGACCTTGCCGACGTTATTCTTGGCCATCGATAGCTCCCGTTCTCTAGAGCGCCTCGGCGCCCGAGATGATTTCGATCAGTTCCTTGGTGATCTGCGCCTGACGCGTGCGGTTGTAGGTCAGCGTCAGGCCCTTGATCATGTCGCCGGCGTTGCGCGTTGCGTTGTCCATGGCCGACATGCGCGCGCCGTGTTCGCTGGCGGCGCTCTCCAGCAGTCCGCGGAACACCTGCACCGCGAGGTTGCGCGGCAGCAGGTCGGCGAGGATTTCGGCTTCGTCCGGTTCGTAGGAATAGACCGCCGCCGAGGCGCCGGCGCCCGATTCTTCCGCGCCGCTTTCCGGCAGCGCGAAGGGAATGAGCTGCTGGGCGGTCACGATCTGGCTGATCACCGATTTGAACCGGTTGTAGACCATCGTGCAGACGTCGAATTCGCCGGCCTCGAACATCTCGGTTATTTTCCCGGCGATGGCGTCGGCATCCTCGAAGCCCAGCCTGCGCCGGCCGATATCGCTGTAGGCGCCGACAATCGCGTCGGCCCAGTCGCGGCGCAGCAGGTCCCGGCCCTTGCGGCCGACGCAGACGATCTTAACCGTCTTGCCGGCGTCGGTCAGTTCGGCGGCCATCTGGCGCGTCCGGCGCACGATGGCGGTGTTGAAGCCGCCGCACAGGCCGCGGTCCGACGTGACCGCGACCAGCAGATGGGTTTGGTCGTCCCCGGTCCCGGCCAGCATGGGCGAAACGCCGGCCCGGCCCTGCAGGCTGGCCGCCAGCGAGCCCAGCATCCGGTCCATGCGCTCGGCATAGGGCCGGGCGGCTTCCGCCTGCTCCTGCGCGCGGCGCAGCTTCGCGGCGGCGACCATCTTCATCGCCGACGTAATCTTCTGCGTCGACTTCACGCTCGCAATGCGGTTGCGCAGGTCTTTCAGACTCGCCATGCCGCCACTCTATCCTTTCGGCCTCATCCGCCGGCTGGCCCGAACGCCCCGGAATTCCTAGGCGAAGGTCTTGACGAAATCGTCGAGGAAGGCTTTCAGCTTGCCCTCGGTCTCGTCGCTGACCACGCCTTCCTCGCGGACCGTCGCCAGGATATCGGCGCCCCTGTCGCGAATCGCGTCGAGATACTGGGCCTCGAAGCGAGTCACGTCGCGGGTCTCGATCCCGTCGAGATAGCCGTTCACGCCGGCGAAGATCGACACCACCTGCTCTTCCATCGAGAGCGGCGCGTACTGGTCCTGTTTCAGCAGTTCGGTCAGGCGCGCGCCGCGCGCAAGCTGCCGCTGGGTGGCGGCGTCGAGATCGGAGGCGAACTGGGAGAAGGCTTCCAGTTCGCGATACTGGGCCAACTCCAGCTTGATCGAGCCGGCGACCTGGCGCATCGCCTTGACCTGGGCGGCCGAGCCGACGCGCGACACCGACAGGCCGACATTGATGGCCGGGCGGATGCCCTTGTAGAACAGGTTGGTCTCCAGGAAGATCTGGCCGTCGGTGATCGAAATCACGTTGGTCGGGATGTAGGCCGACACGTCGTTGGCCTGGGTCTCGATGATCGGCAGGGCGGTCAGCGACCCGGCGCCGTGCTCCTCGTTCATTTTCGCCGCCCGTTCGAGCAAGCGGGAGTGCAGATAGAACACGTCGCCCGGATAGGCTTCGCGCCCGGGCGGGCGGCGCAGCAGCAGCGACATCTGGCGGTAGGAGACCGCCTGTTTCGACAGGTCGTCGTAGACGATCACCGCGTGCATGCCGTTGTCGCGGAAATATTCGCCCATCGTGCAGCCGGTGTAGGGCGCCAGGAACTGCAGCGGCGCCGGGTCCGATGCCGTGGCGGCGACGACGATGGAATAGTCCATCGCGCCGTTTTCCTCGAGCGTCTTGACGATCTGCGCGACGGTGGAGCGTTTCTGCCCGACGGCGACATAGATGCAGTGCAGCTTGGTCGCCGGATCCTCGGCGGCGTTGACGCCCTTCTGGTTGATGAAGGTGTCGATCGCCACGGCGGTCTTGCCGGTCTGCCGGTCGCCGATGATCAACTCGCGCTGACCGCGCCCGATCGGCACCAGGGCGTCGAGCGCCTTCAGGCCGGTCTGCATCGGCTCGTGTACCGAGCGGCGCGGGATGATGCCCGGCGCCTTGACCTCGACCCGCATGCGCTCGGCGGACTCGATCGGCCCCTTGCCGTCGATCGGGTTGCCGAGCCCGTCGACCACGCGGCCGAGCAGGCCGGTGCCGACCGGCACGTCCACGATGGCGCCGGTGCGCTTGACGGTGTCGCCTTCCTTGATGTCCCGGTCGTCGCCGAAAATCACGATGCCGACATTGTCGATCTCGAGGTTCAGCGCCATGCCCTTGATGCCGCCGGGGAATTCGACCATCTCGCCGGCCTGGACATTGTCCAGCCCATAGACCCGGGCGATGCCGTCGCCGACCGACAGCACCTGGCCGACCTCGGCGACATCGGCTTCCGTATCGAAGTCGGCGATCTGCTGTTTCAGGATTGCGGAGATTTCAGCGGCCTGGATGTCCATGCCCTCAGGCTCCCTTCATCGCAAGTTGCATGCGCTGCAGTTTGGTCCTGACAGAGGAATCGACCATCCGCGACCCGACCCGGACCACCAGCCCGCCGATCAGCGTCGGGTCGACGGCGGTCTCGACCCGCACCTTCGACCCGACGGCTTTGCGCAGGGTTTCGGCGAGCCGCTCCAGCTGCGCGTCGCTCAGCGCCGCGGCGCTCGATACATAGGCCGTTTCCTCGCCGCGCCGCCGGGCCAGCAGGTCGAGAAAGGCGTCGATCATCGCGCCCATCGCGAACAGGCGGCGGTTCTGGCCGACGACGCCAACGAAGCGGCGCGTCAGGTCGCCGACGCCGGCCCTTTCGAGAACGGCCATCATCGCGGCGGTCTGGACCTGGCGGTCGATCAGCGGCGAACGGACCAGGCGGCGCAGGTCGTCGCTGTCTTCCAGCAGGGATTTCAGCCCGCGCAGGTCACCGGCCACGGCGTCGAGCTGCTTCGCCTCGTCCGCCATGTCGTACAGCGCCGTTGCGTACCGTTCGGCGATGCCGCTGGTATCACTCGAATCTGACGCCAATATCCGATATCCCGCTCCACGGCATGCGGCGAACTCTCTGCGCCGGAGTGCGGCAGACTGCCGTGGAAATTGGTGATTTTTCTAGGAAATTCCGGGGCAAACGCATGCCCGGTCCCCTGCCTGTCAGGCCGGATTTTGCTAACATAGAGGCTTCGGGATCGGCAAGAAACCGGCGCTGCGTAATGTGGCCGCAGCGATTTGCGGGCGGCTGCGGCGGGCGCGACGCGGCGCCCGATCAATCTCAGGAAAAGCTGTACGGATCGATATCGACCTTGATCCGGACTCCGCCGGGCTGCGGCGTCCGCGATAGCCAGCGCCGGACATAGTCCTGGAGGTTGACCGTCCGCTCGGCCTTCACCAGCAGCCGGTGGCGGAAATAGCCGCGCAGCAGGGCCAGCGGCGCCGGCGTCGGGCCGAGAACCGCCAGGCCGTCCTGCACCGGCGCGTGGCGCCCCAGCGCCTGTGCCGCCCGCTGCACCGCATCGGCGCGCCGGCCCGATACGATGATGGCGGCCAGCCGGCCGTAGGGCGGCATGCCGTAGCGTTGCCGCGCCGCCTTTTCCTCGGCAATGAATCCGTCGCGGTCGCCGTCCGCGATTGCGCGCAACACCGGATGGTCCGACTGCCAGGATTGCAGGATAACGCGCCCCGGGCGCTCGGCCCGTCCGGCCCGGCCGGCGACCTGGTTGAGCATCTGCCAGGTCCGTTCCGCCGCCCGAAGGTCGCCGCCGGCGAGGCCCAGATCCGCATCGACCACCGCGACCAGGGTAAGCCGGGGAAAATGATGCCCCTTGGCGAGGATCTGCGTGCCGATCAGCAGATCGACGGCCCGATCCCGGACATCGCGGACCAGCGACGCCGCAGCCGCCGGCCCGCGGACCGTATCGCTGGTCGCCACCAGCACCCGCGCGCTCGGCAGCAGGCCGGCGACCTCTTCGGCCAGCCGCTCGACGCCCGGTCCGCACGGCACGAAACTGTCTTCCGCGCTGCACTCCGGGCACGCGCGGGGCAACGTCCTTGCATGGCCGCAATGGTGGCATTCGAGCCGGCCGGCGAGCCGGTGTTCGACCAGCCAGGCCGCACATTGCGGGCATTCCATGCGCAGGCCGCAGGCGCGGCACAGGGTGAGCGGCGCATAGCCCCGGCGGTTGAGGTAGAGCAGGGCCTGTTCCCCCGCCGCCAGCGTTTCGGCCATCGCGTGGACGACGCGGTCGGCGAGCCAGCGGCCGCGCGGCGGCCCTTCTTCCCGCAGGTCGAGCAGTTCGACCGCCGGCATCGCGGCGCCGCCGTGGCGTTCCGGCAGGACCAGGTGCGAATAGCGTCCGCGTTCGACATTGGCGACGGTCTCCAGCGCCGGCGTCGCGGAGGCGAGCACAGCGGGAATCTCCTCGATCGTCGCGCGGACGACCGCCATGTCCCTGGCGTGATAGACCACGCCGTCTTCCTGCTTGAAGCTCTGGTCGTGTTCTTCGTCGACGACGATCAGGCCCAGGTCCGGCATCGGCAGCATGAGGGCGGAGCGCGCCCCGACGACGACCCGGGCCGCGCCGGTCGCTGCGGCCCGCCAGATCCGCCGACGCTGGGTGCGGGTCAGGTCCGAATGCCAGGGCGCCGGCGCGGTCCCGAAGCGCTGCTCGAAGCGGGTGAGCCATTGGGCGCTCAAGGCGATTTCGGGCAGCAGGACGATCGACTGCCGTCCCTGGCGCAGCGCCTCGGCAATGGCTTCGAAGTAGACTTCGGTCTTGCCCGAGCCGGCGACCCCTTCGAGCAGAAAGGTGGCGTAGCCCGCGCCGACCGCCCCGGTGAGCGCCTGCGCCGCCGTCCGCTGATCGGCAGACAGGGAAACCCCTTGGGTATCTCCGGCACGATCCGGCTGCGGCGCCGGCCAGTCCGCATCGGCGACAATCGCCGCCGCTTCGATCAAGCTGGCCTTCGCCATGCCTGTCAGGACAGCGGACGACACGCTCGCTGCGGCCCTGAGCCGGTCGGCCGCGACCGTGCCCGCGCCGGCAAGCGCCTCCAGCACGCGCTGGCGCTGGGGGGTGATCCGCACGCCGGGTGAAATCGGGGTCGGCGCCGGGTTTGCGAGCCGGTAGCCGGTTCCGGGAGCCGGCGGATCGAGCGCTTCGGGCACCGGGATGGACATGCGCAGCACCGATCCCGGCGCGGCGACGGCGTAGGTGGCGATCCAGTCGACGAACCGCCGGTGCGCGCCGGAGAGCGGCGGCGCGTCGTGCCGGGCGATCATCGCCTTGAGCCGGTCGTCCGGCACGGCGCCGTCGGCCGCGCCCCAGACCACGCCCGTCATCTGCCGCGGCCCGAGCGGCACGCGCACGAAATCGCCGGGCAAAACCGCCATATCCGCGGGAATCCGGTAGTCGTAGCCGCTCCCGGCCGGCATGGGCAGCAGCACTTTGGCCCGGTCGGCGTCAGGCATGCCGCCCGGTCCGCCGACCGGCCGGCCAAGGGGTCTGCGGCTTGGCGCGCCGGTGTAGCTGGGCTATCATGCGCCAACGGATAACAGAGGCGCCGGGCGGCTGCCAGCACATGTCGGGTGCCCCGCCGGCCGTTCGACACGGACGGCGACCGGAAGGACGGGACAACGCGATGAAATTCTTCATCGATACGGCCGATCTCAACGAGATCCGCGACCTGGCGGCGACCGGCCTGCTCGACGGGGTGACGACCAACCCGTCGCTGATCGCCAAGAGCGGCGGCGATTTCCTGGAAACGATCCGGGATATCTGCCGGGTCGTGCCGGGCGATGTCAGCGCCGAGGTAACGGCGACCGACTATCACACCATGGTCCGGGAAGGTCAGAAACTCGCCCGGGTCGCGGACAACGTGACGATCAAGGTGCCGCTGACGATGGACGGCCTGAAGGCCTGCCGGTCCTTCCGCAGCGAGAATATCAAGGTCAACGTCACCCTGTGTTTCTCGGCCGGCCAGGCGATCCTCGCGGCCAAGGCCGGGGCAACTTACGTTTCGCCCTTCGTCGGCCGGCTCGATGACATCTCGACCAGCGGGATGCAGCTGATTGCCGATATCGTCGGGATCTACGACAACTATCCGGAGATCGGGACGGAAGTTCTGGTCGCCTCGATCCGCAGCCCGTTGCACCTGGTTGAGGCAGCGCGCATGGGCGCGCATGTCGCGACCCTGCCGCCCTCGGTGTTGCGCCAGCTTTTCCAGCATCCGCTGACCGACAGGGGACTGGCGGCCTTCCTCGCCGATTGGGAGAAGACCGGCCAGGCCATCCTGTCGGAGGATCCGCCGGCCGAGAAAGCCGGATAGGGCGGTAACCGGGGGCCGGGGCGGTGAGCAAGGCGGAAGTTTCCAGAGCACCGGCGCCAGCGGCCCTCTCGGCCGACCGGGTCGCGGACTGGCTGTGCCGCCATCCGGACTTCCTGATCGACCGGCCGGAACTGGCCGCCATCTTGACCCCGCCCCCTGTGGCGGGCGCCGAGGAGGAAGGCGGCGCGATCGATTTCGGCCGGTTCCTGGTCCAGCGTCTCCAGCGCGACCTGGCCGCGGCGCGGCGCGGCGAGGCAGCGGCGGTCGAGGGCGCGCGCCGGCTGGTCCGGCAGCAGACGCGGGTTCACGAAGCCTGTCTCGCCCTGATCGACGCCCGCAGCTTCGAGCATTTCGTCGAGGCGATCACCCACGACGTCGCCCGTACCCTGCGGATCGATGCGGTCGGCCTGTGCATCGAGGCCGGCGACGGGCAGCCGAACGGGCGGACGCGCAGTGGTGTCAACCTGTTGCCCTGCGGGGCGGTGAATGCCTTGATCGGCGGGCCCGACATCGCGGAACGAAGCCGCGACACGGTCCGGGCCGAGCGCCTCCTTTACGGCGGCGCGGCGTCGCTGGTGCGCTCCGACCTGCTGGTCCGCCTGTGTATCGGCTACGGCGCGCCGCCCGGCCTGCTCGCCCTGGGCAGCCGCGATCCGGATGCCTTCGTCGAGCGCAGCGGGCGTCAGCCCTACCTTTTCCTCGCCCGCGTCATCGAGAGCACGGCCCGCGCATGGCTGAACCTGCCGGGCTAGAGGCCGGTCGGCCGCCTTCCGGAACAGCCGGGGCCGCCGGCGACGATTTCGACGCGGTGCTCGATCCTGCGGTCAGCCGCGACCTGTTCGACTGGCTGGCCCGGCTGCGCCACGAAAAGCGCGCCTCGGAGCATACGGTGGCGGCCTATCGGCGCGATCTCATCGCCTTCCTGCTGTTTCTCGGCCATCATTTCGGCACACGGGCCGACCGCGCCGCGCTCGAACGGCTGAGCGCAGCGGATTTCCGGTCGTGGCTCGCCTCCCGTTCCGGCAAGGCGCGCCGTTCGACCGCGCGGGCGGTTTCGGCCGTGCGCAGCTATTACAATTTTCTCGACAAGCAGAATATTCTGCATAATCCGACGGTAACGGCGCTGCGCGGGCCGAAACTGCCCCACGCCGTACCCAAGCCGCTTACCGTGGCGGAGACCGGCGACCTGCTCGACATGGCCGGGACCGACAGCCCGGAGGCCTGGATCGCGGCGCGCGACCAGGCAGTGCTGACGCTGATCTACGGCTGCGGCCTGCGCATTGCCGAAGCCCTCGGCCTGAACCGCAGCGCTGCGCCCTTCGGCGCGACGCTGGTCGTCACCGGCAAGGGCAACAAGCAGCGCGTCCTGCCGATCCTGCCGGCCGTCGGCGAGGCGGTGGCGCGCTATCTCGCGCTCTGCCCCCATCCGCTGACGCCGGACGGTCCGCTCTTCGTCGGCAAGAAGGGCGGACGTCTCAGTCCGCGGATCGTGCAGCTGCTGGTCCGGAAACTCCGCCCGGCGCTCGGCCTGCCCGAGACCGCGACGCCCCATGCCCTGCGCCATTCCTTCGCCACCCATCTGCTGGCCGGCGGCGGCGACCTGAGGGCGATCCAGGAACTGCTGGGCCACGCCAGCCTGTCGACCACCCAGCGCTACACCGATGTCGATACCGCCCGCCTGCTCGACGTCTACGACGCCGCCCACCCGAAGGCGAAGGGCCCTTCGTGACGCTGTCCCTCGAGATGGGCGTTTCGTCCTTCGAGACGGCCATTTCGCGACGCAGTGCTCCGCACTGCTCCTCAATGGCCTCCTCAGGATGAAGAGTTGTGTTCGTTTCGCTTCTTCAGCTTCATCCTGAGGAGGGGCTGAGGAGCGGTTCGTAGAACCGCGTCTCGAAGCCCCGTCTCGAAGGACGGTGCGGCTAAGCCGCCACTTCCAGCGCGTCGAGGCCGAGTTCGTGGCGCAGTTCCGCCGTCGCCTCCCGCTTGGCGTCCTCCAGCGGGATGCCCGTGGCATCGGCGGCGCGCGGATAGGCGTTGAAGGCGGCGATGGTGGCCGCCGCATCGACCATGGCGGCCTCGCCCATCGCATCGGCCACGGCCATGCGGGCCGCCGCAATCGCCGCGGGATCGCGCGCCAGAATCGCTTCGACGAAGGCGTTGAGTTCGCCGCCGTGGGGCAGGGCGCCGTCGCCGCCGCCGGTGATGGCGGTGAGATCGTAGTCGTCGCCGGTTTCCGTGCCGCTCAACCTGAGCCGCGCCGCATGGCTGGTGGTTCAGTAATAGCAATCCAGCATCATCGAGGCGCGCGAGGCGAGGAATTCCATCTGCGCCCGGCCGATCGCCCGGTCCAGCCCGTCCAGTTCGCGGATCCGCGGGTCGGGCATGTAGAGCAGGTTCATGACCGCCCAGAATTTGCGCACCTCGCCCGGCAACAGGGTGAGCGACCGGCGGATGTAGAAGCCGGAATCGTTGCCGTAGAAATCGGCAAAATCGGGGCCGGCGTTTTGCGGGGCGATGGTGGCGACCCAGCCGGGGCCGTGGGTTGCGGTCGGCTCGCGCTGCCGTGCCGGGGCGCCGCCCTGCACCGTCGGCAGGTCCGGGGCCGGCAGCCCGGTCGCCAGCGCGAAGATGTCGATCACAGTCGCCATCGTCGTCACGGTGACGAGCTCGACATACTCGTCTTCGGCGATGCCCCGGCCCTGGACCTCGAGGCACCATTTCTCCGTCAGCCGCCCGGCGTCGGTGACGACCCGGTGGATGACATCGACCCAAGCCGCCGGCAGGTCCGTCGCTGCATCGTGCTCGCCGTCGACGGCATAGGGGGAGAGCGCCGCCTTGCGCTCCCGGCACACCGCGCAGTCCCAGGCCGCTCTTGCCTCGCGCACAACCGCGACGCGCTCTTCGCCGGTCAGCCACGCCCCGGTCTCCCCGAGCTGCGCCCAGCCGCGGTCGAGCGCGGCGGCAAGATCGGCCCGGATCGGCAGGGCGGCGGCGGTGAAATGGCTCATGGGCAAAGGCTATAGCCGCGGCCGGCAGGGATCAAGCAGGCGCTGCGTTCGGTAACGACTCAATTTGATTTTGTCCCCGGATCAGTACCGGAAATGCTGTCCCGAATTCAAATTCGGGCGGAGGGACTGTAGGGGAGGGTTTCAAACCCTCCCCTACAGCGGGTTCGCGCCCGCGCTGTCAGAGGCTGCAAGGAATGGGCGCCTACGCCGTCACCACATCCGCCCCTTCACCGGCGTAGAGCCGTTCGACCAGTTCGGCGCGGGCGTTCAGGATGGCGCGCTGGTTGAGGTAGCCCTTGTCGGTGATCTCGCCGGCGTCGATATCGGGCGGGGCCGTCATCAGCAGGATGCGGGCGATGCGCTGGCTGGAGCCGGGATGGTCCCGGTTGTAGGCGGCGATCTTCTCGCGCAATGCCGCACGCACCGCCGGATGGGCCACGACTTCGGCCGGCGACAGGCCATCGGCGTCCGGGCCGATCTCCGCCTTGCAGGCGTCCAGGTTGGCGAAGCCGAGCAGGCCGACATCGTCGCGGTCCTCGCCGGTCACCGCGGCGTCCGAGACCAGCGGGCCGAGGAAGGAAAGCGCATCCAGGCGCAGCACGCCGGTCGCGACCCAGGTGCCGGTCAGCAGCTTGAAATTCTCCGCGACCCGGCCGTCGAAGCTGAGGCCCTGCATCGGGTCGGCCTCGTCGAGCCATTTCACGGCGTCGCCGATCTTGTAGAAGCCTTCCTCGTCGAAGGCCTCGGCGGTCTTTTCCGGGTTGCGGTAATAGCCCGGCGCGATGTTCGGGCCGCGGAAGCGGATCTCGGTCTTGCCGCCGGCCGGCGCCAGCTTGGCTTCCAGACCGGGGATCGGCAGGCCGACGGTGCCCGACCGGTCGCACGGCCAGTAGCCCTTGATCGCCGGCGGGCCGGTCTCGGTCGAGCCGAGCGAGGTCATCATCGGGATGCGCGCGCCGCGCACCCGGATCGACAGCGCCTCGATCCGGTCCCACAGCGCCTGGGGCATGCCGGCCCCGGCATAGAACAGATACCGGCAGTCGCCCAGGACATGCTCGGCCAAGGCCGGATCGGCCTCCAGCGCCGCGACCAGCAGGTCGTAGGCGCGGGTGACGTTCAGATACTGGTTGATCCTGACCTCGCGCAGGTTGCGCAGGGTCGCCTCGAACCGGCCCGGCACCGGCTTGCCCTCGTCCATCCAGTAGGTGCCGCCGAAGCGCAGGACGGTATTGAAACAGAAGTTCGCCGCGAAGGTGTGGTTCCAGGGCAGCCAGTCGCAGATTACCGGCGGCTCGTCGTACAGGAACGGCCAGACCTGGCCGATCTGGGTGACCGACGAACACATCAGCCGCTGGGGGTTGATCACGCCCTTGGGCATGCCGGTACTGCCCGAGGTCAGCAGGATCTTGCCGATGCTGTCGCCCGTTACCGAGGCATAGGCCCGCTCGACGGCGTCGCCCGCCTCGGCCGCCAGCAGATCGTCGAACGAAATCGCGCCGGGGATGGCCTCGGCATTGCGCGTCGCCACGATCGTCGCCGGCGGCTTCACGGCCTCCAGCGCCGGCCGGAACAGGGCCGCATCCTCGACATAGATCAGGCTCGGCGTGAAGCTGTCGCAGACATAGCGGACCTTGGCGAAGTCCTTCGACATCAGCGAATAGGCCGGCGAGACCGGCATCGCCGGGATGCCGACCTGCATCGCGCCGAGCTGCAGGACCGCAAAGTTCAGGCTGTTGTCGCTCAGGATCGCGACCGGGTTGTCGCCGTTATGGCCGTTGTCGAGCAGCCATCGGGAGACCCGGTCCGCCTTGTCGCGCGCGGCGGCATAGGTCAGGTGGACCCAGTCGCCGTCTGCGCCGCGCTGGGCCAGGAAGGTTTGCCCGGGAATGCGCGCGGCCTGTCGGCGCAGATCGTCGGACACCTGCACCGGATAGGGCTCCAGCGGCGTCGCGTTGCGCAGGATCGTCTCGCCGTTGTCGCGTCGCCCGATCTCCAGCGAGCGTTCGCCGAGCCGGAGCGGCGTGTAGGGCCAGTCCTTGGTCCAGCCGGTCGACGGATCGGCGTCGGGGATGGAACGCGCGTCGTTCATGAGGCCGACGTCACATCTACGACAACGGCCATCCCGGTGTCGCCGGCCGCGCATCCGGTGAACAGGCCGCGGCCGCCGCCGCGCTGCACCAGTTCCTCGACCAGCTCTATGACCAGACGCATCCCGGTCGGCCCGTTCGGGTGGCCGAAGATCAACGAACAGCCGTAGTTGTTCATCCGGTTGACGTCGAAACCGGTCTCGCGGGCGAACACGACATCGTTGACCGCGAACGGGTTGTGGGTCTTGACGGCGTCGATATCGGCGATGGTCAGGCCAGCCATGTCGAGCGCCTTCTGCGCCGCCGGCACCGGAGCATGGGGCATATAGTGCGGCTTCGTCCGGGCCGTGCCGAAGCCGAGCACCGAAATTTCGATCGACGGGTCCTTCGACAGCTCGCGCGCGCGCTCCGGCGTCGCCATGATAACCGCCGTGTTGCCGTCGGCCGGATGGGTCTGGCCGCCGAAGGTGACCGTGCCTTCCGGATGGACCGGCTTCAGTTTCGCCAGGCCTTCCGCGGTCGAGGGCCGCACGCCTTCGTCGCCGTCGATGGCGCCGACCGTCCTGCGGAAGCGCGCGTCCGGCACCTCGAAGGGCAGCTTCATATACGTCTTCTGGAAGGCGCGGTCGTCCTCCAGCGCCATCTCGTACTGTTCCCAGCGGCGGACCACGACGTCGTGTTGCTCCTCGGTGGAAATCTGCCAGTCGCGGGCGCAGTTTTCCGCGGTGCCGACCATGGGCGGGCCGCCGAGCGGATCCTGCTCGAAGGCGTCGAGGATCCAGCGCTCGATCTCCGGCGCGCCGCCCATGTTGGAGCGGCTGGCATAGGTGATGACCGGGCTGTTCGACGTCCGGTCCATCGCCATGCACAGCGACGCGCCGCCGAGGCCGCGCTCGATCTCGAACGCCGCGGTCTGCATCACCCGCGCGCCGGTGGCGCAGGCCTGGGAGACCTGGGTGCCGGGCACGCTGTCGTTGCCGATCATTTTCATCAGCCAGGGCAGGCCGAAAAAGCCGGTTTGCTGCGGCGTCGTGATCCCCATGACGGCATGGTCGAAGCCCTTGGGATCGATCCCCCGCTCGGCCAGCGCGTCTTTCGCGACATGCGCGGCGAATTTCACCGAATGCAGGTCGGCGAAGCTGTTCTGCCACTTGGAGAACGGCGTGCTCCAATAGGCGCCATAGGGGATGCGGACATTCTCGATCGCGGCCATAGGGCGGCTCCCATTTCGCATATCACGGAGGATGGCGTGAGTGTACACTCGGCAGCGAACCGGTCCAGAGAGGGTGACGTGCCGCAGGCCATGCGCAAGACGGGCAGCAACGGGAGCGGACTGAGACCATGACGGCCCTGCGCATTCTTGCCGGCGCCGTGCTGCTCAACCTGATGACCGGTTCGCTCTATGCCTGGAGCCTGTTCATCGCGCCGGCCCAGGAGGCGCTCGATGTCGGCCGGGCCGCGGTCAGCAGCATCTTCGCGGTTGCGACCGTCGCCTTCGCCGCCACCATGTTCCTCGCGCCGGTGCTGGTCCGGCCGGGCTCGGCGCTCAAACCGGCGCTCGTCACAACGGCGCTGGCCGCCGGCGGACTGCTGCTCTCGGGCCTCGCGGAATCCCTGTGGGGCGTGATCCTCGGCTACGGCGTGCTGTTCGGCTTCGCCAGCGGCATTGCCTACAGCGCCGCCCTGCAATCGGCGGTCGGCGCGCTGGAAAGCCGGCGCGGGCTGGCGACCGGCATCGCGGTTTCCTCGTATGCGCTGGGCGCCGTCCTGTTCGCTCCGCTGTTCCGCATCGGCCCCGAACGCTGGGGCGTGTGGGATACCTTCCTGATTACGGCGGCGATCTTCGCCGCGATGGGCCTCGTCAGCGCGGCCCTCATCGCGCCGGCGCAGATCCCGCGGCCCGACCGGCAGGAGAGCAAGGCGGTGACCGGGCCGTTCTGGCGCCTGTGGTTCTGCTTCTTCTGCGGCTGCACCGCCGGGCTGATGGCGCTCGGCCACGCCGCCGCGATCGTCAACGCCTACGACCTGGTCGCGCCCGCCGCCGCGCTCGGCACCGGGCTGATCACGGCGGCGAACGGCGCCGGGCGGCTGGCCTCCGGCTTCGCCACCGATTACCTGCGCCCGCGCACCGTCCTGCTGTGCGCGAAGGTGCTGGCCGCCGCCGTGCTCGCGGCGCTGGCGGCTTTCGGTTCCGTGCCGCTGGTCTATATCGTCCTCACGCTGATCGGCTTCGCCTATGGCAGCATGGCGAGCGGCTATCCGGCGGCGACGGTGCAGTATTACGGTCCGGCCAATCTCGGCCGGGTCTACGGCCGGCTGTTCAGCGCCTGGGGCGTCGCCGGCCTGACCGCGCCACTGGTCGCCGGATACCTTTTCGACCTCACCGGCGCCTATACCCTGGCGCTTGCGGTCGCAGCCGGTGCGGCGGTCCTCGGAGTTATCTTCCTGTGGACGATCCCGCCGCCGCCCGAGACGGCGGAGGCGACGGCCTAACAGGCGAAATGCAGGAGCCGATGGGTTTGTAAACGGCCTATGGCAGACGGAAAAAGGGGAGAAGAAGGATGGGCGACTGCAAGGTCCTGCGGGCAGCGGTTTTTGCCGGGCTGATGCTGTTGTGGGCCGGTGCGGCGCAGGCGGACTTCAAAGCGGGGCAGCGCGCCTGGGATGCCGGGCGCCATGCCCAGGCCGTGACGCAATGGCAGGCCGCGGCGAAGGCGAACGACGCCCGCGCGATGCTGGCGCTGGGTCTGGCCTACGCCAAGGGGTTGGGCGTGCCGCAGGACTATATCGAGGCGCACAAGTGGTTCAACCTCGCCGCCGGGCGCGGCAACGCCAGGGCCGTGGCCGAGCGCGACGCCCTGGAATTTGAGATGACGGTGCAGGAACGGGCTGCGGCCCGTAAACTGGCCCGGGCCTGGCGGCCCGGCAGGAAACGGCCGGCGACCGGAAAAGCGGCGAAGAAACCGGCGCCGGCGAAGAAAGCTGCGAAACGGAAACCGGTGCCGGCGAAGAAAGCTGCAAAGCGGAAGCCGGCTGAAGCCAGGCAATCCCGGCAAACGGCCGAGCAGAAGCGCCTGGATCTCCAATGGCCGGCAGGAAAGCAGTTTCAGGATTGCGATTTCTGTCCGCAGATGGTCGTCGTTCCGGCGGGCCGCTTCACGATGGGCGGCGAGTCCGCGGGGCCGCGCCATCGCGTAACCATCGCGCGGCGCTTCGCGGTGAGCAAGTATGAGATCACCTTCGCGCAATGGGACGCCTGCGTGAAAGCCGGCGGTTGCGGCGAGCACCGCGCGGGCGACCGCAACTGGGGCCGCGGGCAGCGCCCGGCTATCTATGTGAGCTGGCGCGACGCGCGATCCTACGTCCGGTGGCTGCAGAAGTTTCTGGGGCAGCCCTACCGGCTGCTCTCGGAAGCCGAATGGGAATATGCAGCGCGCGCCGGCACGCGGTCCGCCTACCCCTGGGGCGCTGCCGCCGGCCGCAACCGGGCGAACTGCAAGGGGTGCGGCAGTCGTCTGGGCGGCCGGAAATCCGCGAAGGTCGGCGCCTTTCCGGCGAACGCCTTCGGGTTGCACGACATGCACGGCAACGTGCGCGAATGGGTGGCCGATTGCTGGCACGCCAGCTATCGCGGCGCGCCGGCGGACGGCAGCGCCTGGACGGAGGGCGCAAATTGCAAGAAGCGCGTGCTGCGCGGCGGCTCCTGGAGCGAAATTCCCTGGGACATCCGCAGCGCCAGCCGCAGGGCCGGCAGGTGGAAGGACCGCAACAGCAAGAGCGGTTTCCGGGTCGCCCTGACACTCGAGCCCTGATACTCGAGCCCTGACACTCGAGCCCTGATGCGGTTCGGTCCGGCCCGGCCGGACGAGTCAAAACGCGAAGGCGCAGGAGGCCGACGGGATGTGGATCGTCTGGAAATAGACGGGCCTGTCGTCGTGCGCGACGGCGCGTGCGCGCAATTCCAGCGCCGGCGCGGCGGGCGCGCTTCCCGGAAACAGGCCTCGGACCGCCTCGGTGTCGGCGCAATGGATTTCCGTGCTCGCCCGGGCGGTCGCGATGCCGAACTCGTCCTGAAGGAAGCTGCGGATGTTGACCGCGTACAGTTCCTCGGGCGCGATATTGAGCAGCCCCGGCGCGGTCCGGGCGCACAGAACCATGCGCCCGGCGACTGCAGCGCCGTTGGACATCGTCAGGGCGCGGCGAACCCGGATATAGCTGTCGTCTTTGCCGAGAAATTCGCGCCAGACGGACCCCAGCGGATCGGCAGCGGCGTCGCCGTCCGCCAGGCCGGACCCGACCTCGTCGATCCGGATACGCTCCGACTCGACCGCAAGGCGCCGGCCGCTGTTGCGGTCGATTATGCGAAAATGCCAAACCGCGCTGGAGAAGCTGTCGCCGAGCACGACCCGGCTCCCGTAACCGCTGCGCCGCACGATCTCGCCACGCTGCTGCAATTGCTGCAATGCCGCCTGCACGGTGCCGACGCTGACGCCGAAAATTTCGGCGAGGCGCCTTTCCGGCGGCAGCAGGTCGCCGTCCTTGAGCACGCCGTCGCGCATCGCCTGTGTGACCGCGAGTCGGACGGCGCTGCGCTTGGTGCGGGCCGGAGGCTCCGCCGTCCCGTTCATAAAGGCGGCGAGCGCGCGCTCGACCGGGTCGGTCAGCGGCGGGCCGTCAGGCACGGCGCAAGGCCCGGAGCAGGACGAACAGGGTGAGCGCCAGGAAGACCAGCGCGATCGGGCTGCCGAGAAACGCCGTGAGGTCCGACTGGTGCAGCCGCAGGGACTGGCGCAGCGAGTTTTCCAGCATGCCGCCGAGCAGGAAGCCGATCACCATGCAGACGATCGGGAAGCCGAGGCGCTGGAACGCCAGGCCCAGGCAGGCGAAGGCCAGCATGACGCCGACTCCGAAAATCGACTGGGTGGGCAGGTAGACGCCGACGATGCACATGACGAGCACCGGCGGCAGGATGATCGCGCGCGGCGTGCGCGCGACCCGCGCCCAGAGCGGGATGCCGATCCTGCCGACGATCAGGTGGACGCCGTTGGCCATCAGCATCGAGGCGAACAGGGCGTAGATCAGCTCGCCATGATTGGTCAGCATGAAGGGGCCGGGCACGATGCCGTGGATGATGAAGGCGCCGATCAGCAAGGCCGCCGCGATGTTGCCGGGAATGCCGAGCGCGATGGTCGGCACCAGATTCGCTCCGACGACGGCGCTGTTGGCCGCCTCGGTCGCGATGATGCCCTGCGGGTTGCCCCTGCCGAAACTCTGCGGCTCCTTCGACGCCCGCCGCGCCGCGCCGTAGCTCAGGAATGCGGCGAGGGTGACGCCGAGACCCGGCAGCATGCCGACGCCGGAGCCGATCAGCGCCGAGCGCCCGATGGTCTTCCAGTGGCCGAAAAATTCGCGCGCCGGCAGGCGGGTCTCGATCCGCGAATACTCCTCGACGCTGAGCCGCTTCTCGCCCTTGGCCCGCCAGAGCTCGAACAGCTGGCCCAGCACCGAGGCCATGGCGAGCGAGCCGACGGCGAGCGAGAACAGGGGGAAGCCGTCAAAAAGTTCGACCTCGTTGAACACCATGCGCTGGGAGCCGTCGACCGGATCGAGGCCGACGGTCGAGAGGAACACCCCGACGGCGATGGCGATCAGGCCCTTGATCGGCGAGTCGCCGGAAATCCCGGAGAGCAGGGCGAAGGCGAACAGCAGGACGGCGGTGTATTCCAGCGGGCCGAATTCCAGCGCAATCGCGGCGAACGGCACGACGAGCACGATCAGCAGGACATCGGAAATCGTGTCGCCGGTGACCGAGGAGAACAGGGCGAATTTGAGCGCGCGCTGCGCCTCGCCGCGCTTCGCCATGGGATGGCCGTCGAGCGCTGTCGCCGCGGCTTCCGGCGTGCCGGGCGAATTGAGCAGGATGGCGGGTATGGCCCCGCCGGACGTGCCGCCCTTATTGACGCCGACCAGGAAGGCGATGGCGGCGAGCGGCGACATGTAGAAGGTGATCGGGATCAGGACCGCCAGCGCCGTCACGCTGCCGAGCCCGGGGATCACGCCGATGACGATTCCGAGCGTGATGCCGGCGGCGATGAACAGCAGGTTGGTTACTGTCAGCGCGTTGCCGAAGCCGGCGATCAGCTGCTCGATCATGGCACCGCTCCCGCCGCCGCCCGATTACGGGAGCACGACGCCGAACAGCAGGTCGGCGCCGAACCAGGTTGCGGCGGTCACGCCGGCGATGACGAGCCCGATGACCCACCAGCGGCGTTCGCCGCCGGCCAGCAGGCCGGCCAGCATCACCGCCGGCGCCACGACCAGGTAGCCGGCCGCGCCCAGCGCCCAGGCAACGAGCAGGGTGCCGGCTGCCAGGATCGCGATTTCGGCCAGAACGGCAACGCCGCCGGTCGCCGGCCGGATGCCGCGCAGTTTCGGGAAGCGGATCAGCCGGTGGCCGACGAACAGGACCGACAGGACCAGCAGCGACCAAACCGCAATCTGCGGGAAGAATCCCGGCGCAACCTCAAGGTCGCTGGTGGCTTCCCCGGTGTGGTTCGGGATCAGCCAGAGTAGCGCAAACAGCGAAGCGGCGATCAGCACCGCGCCGGCGGCGAGTTCCTGCCGCGGGCCGGGGCCGGCGGACGGTTCCGCCGGCGGCTTCCCTTCTAGCGCCGGCGATGCCGCATCGGTATCGGGCTCGTTTGGCCTGTCCGTCACTTCTTGGTGGCGGCGATGACCCGTTTCATGCCGGCGACGACCTCCTGAATCTGCGCCGTCAGCGCCTTGTGCCCGACGAATTTGGCCGGGAAGCGCAACTTCTTGCTCAGCAGATCGAGGAACGCCTTGTCGGAAACGGCTTTCTTAATGGCACCTTCAACCTTCGCCACGACTGCCGGGTCCATTCCCTTCGGTCCGACGATGACGGCCTGGCTCGGCATCGACACGCCGTACAACTCCTGTATCGACGGCACATCAGGCGAGGCTGCGAGCCGACCGCTGTTGAACGACAACAGTACTTTCATCTTGTCGCCGAACCGCTGATGGATGCCGCCGCTCCAGGCGAAATCCACCTTTCCGCCGAGCAGGAAGGGCACCATCTCACCGCCGCCCTTGGTCGGGATTCCGGTCCATTTCACGCCTTCCTTCGCGCCGATGAAATCCACGAAGGCACGCTGCATCGGCCCCTGGTCGGCATAGTTCAGGCGCTTGGTCTTGGCACGGGCGAGTAATTCTTTCATCGAATTGAACGGCGCGTCCTGCCGGGCGATCAGCGCCTGCTGATAGTTCGTGATTTGGCCGATATAGGTGAAGCTGTCGAGGTCGAAACCGACGCTCCGTGTCAGCGGGTGCCAAAGCAGGGACACGGCTGCAGCAAACAGCAGATTATAGCCGTCGGGCGCTTTCTTGGAGACTTCCAGCGCGCCGACCGCACCGCCCGCGCCAGGCCGGGTTCGCACGATGACCTTGGCGCCGAGCTCCTTACCCAGCGCCTTGGAGAAGATCCGTCCCATGGTCTCGGTGCTGCCGCCCGCCCTGTACGGAATGACAAGTGTAACCGGCTTGCTCGGATAGTCGGCGGCGACGGCCGGTCCGGCCAGGCCGGATGCGGCGATGGCCGGAACGATCGCGGCGCTGAGTGACAGCAGCGCGGCTCGGGATTTCGGACGATGCGGCATGATACTCCTCCCCGGAATCTTGATCTGCAATATCTATAAAAAACTATATAGTTTTTGCTCAACCTGTCGAGTCGCTTCGGCGTGACGCAACGCGCCTACGGCGGCGACTGAAATAAAAATGCCTTTGCCGGCCTGCTATGCGGCCGGTCCATGGGGGACTTCACGCATGCTCACCAATGCACTCGACGGGCCGGTGCCCGAACATCTGGTGGGCGAGGCCTGGCCGGCGGTCCAGCCCGGCGCAGACCCGGTGCTGCTCGGCCATGCGAAGCTGGAGCCTTCGGATCCGGTGGCGGTGCGCTCGGCCCAGACCTTCACGCTCACATACACGGTTGGCCGCTACGGTCTCGACGATACCGGCGCGATCCGCGTGGCGTTCCGGGCGATGACCGATTTCGGCCGCCTGCAGGTCGACGATCCGGCGGCGCCCGGCTATGTCTCGGCGCAGACCGACGGCAAGGCGCGCATCGAGCTCGACTATGCCGGCTTCGGCGTCGCCTCCCGGCCGCGCTGGCGGGCGCTGACCGCCCGGGTTCGCGGCGGCTATCTGAGTGAGGGCGACACCATCGCGATCGTCTTCGGCGATACGTCGGGCGGGTCGCCGGGTATGAAAATGCAGACCTTCGTGGAGGGCGCCTTCCAGTTCAAGGTGTTGGCGGACGTCTGCGCCGCGGGCCATTTCACGCCGATCGTCGATACGCCGGGCGTCGCCATAGTGCCCGGTCCGCCGACTGTCTGGCGTGCTGTGCTTTCCTCCTTGCGCCGGCCGGGCGAACCGTTCCGCTTCGGCCTCAAGGCGGAGGATGCCTGGGGCAACCCGACGCCGCTGGCCGGGGGCGATTTCGTCTTCGAGACCACCCTGCCGGTGAACGGCCTGCCGGACCGCTACCGCTATGAGCGGGGCAACCGGTCGGCCGTGTTCGACGGGTTGACGGTCGACCGGCCAGGCCTGCTGCGCATCGCGGTGCGGGATGCCGCCGGCGTAGCTGTCGCGGAGAGCCATCCGATGATTGTGCGCGACGGCGCCTATGGCGGCTATTGGGGCGACCTGCACGGCCAGAGCGGCGAGAGCATCGGCGTCACCACCGCCGAGCAGTATTTCGATTTCGCGCGCAACAAGGCGGTGCTCGACGTCACCAGCCACCAGGCCAACGATTTCCAGGTCAACAACGCCTTCTGGGCCCATATCAACACTTTGACCGCGCGCCACGACGAGCCGGGCACATTCGTGACCTTCCCGGGCTACGAATGGTCGGGCAACACGGCGGTCGGCGGCGACCGCAACGTCTATTTCCGCGAGGAAGGCCGGCAAATCCGCCGTTCCTCCCACGCGCTGCTGGTCGACCGTTCGGACCTCGATACCGATGCGCCGAACGCCCGCCTGCTGTTCGAGGCGCTCGAAGACGAGGACTGCTTCGTCTACGCCCACGTCGGCGGCCGCTATGCCGATACCGCCTTCGCCCACGATCCGCGCCTGGAAAGGGCGATGGAGATCCACTCCGCCTGGGGCACCTTCGAATGGCTGCTGACCGACGGCTTCGCGCTGGGCCACCGTTGCGGCGTGGTGTGCAACAGCGACGGCCACAAGGGCCGGCCGGGCGCGAGCTATCCCGGCGCGTCGATGTTCGGCGCCTATGGCGGGCTGACCTGCTTCCTGGCCGAGGAACTGACCCGCGACGGCATCATGGACGCAGTGCGCCGGCGCCACACCTACGGCACGACCGGCGCCCGGATGCATATGGACGTGCAGGTCGCGTTCGCCGGCGGCGCCACCCTGTTCGACCGCGATCCCAACGTGTACCCGGAGACGGAGACCCGCCGCGTCGAATCCGTGATGCTGGGCGATATCGTGCAGACGGCGGACCGCGAGGCGGCGCTCAGCCTGCATGTCATCTGCCAGACGCCGATCGAGCGCATCGAGGTGCGCAACGGCACGTCGGTGGTCAGGACCCTGCGCCCATACGCAGAGAGCGACCTGGGCGACCGCCTGCGTGTGCTGTGGAGCGGCGCCGAATATCGGGGCCGGGGGCGGGACAGCGCCTGGTCCGGCGAGGCCCGGTTCAGCGATGCGAAAATCCGCCGGATCGAGAAGATCAACGTCTGGAACCACGAGCGCCGGCTGGAAACCGCGGGCGACAGCAAGATCGTCTTCGAGGCCATCACCACCGGCAACTACGGCGGCTTCGACGTCTGGCTGGACGGCGAGGCCGGCGGGGTGGAGATCGAGACCAACCGCGGAACCCTGGCGGCGGCGCTGGGCGAGATCGGGCTGGAGGATACGGTGCTGGAGGCTGGCGGCCTCGCCCGGCGGGTCAGGGTCTTCCGGCTGCCGGAAGCCCTGAGCGGGCGCGAGATGCAGGAGACGGTGACGATCCCGCTCTCCGACAGCGGCGACAACCCGCTGTGGGTCAGCGTCTACACCGAAGACGGCTTTCAGGCCTGGAGCAGCCCGGTGTTCGCCTTTCGCTAGGTCCGGGACAGGACGGAGGACGAATTTGCCCTCTGGAATTCGCCGCCGCCGGGCGCGATATCACCTCGACAACCGTGCCCAGCCGGAGCCCCGAACCATGGACGACGCCACCCGCACCGAACTGGAAGCCGCCGCCTTCCGCCGCCTGATCGGCCATCTGCGCGCGCGCACCGACGTGCAGAATATCGACCTGATGACCCTGGCCGGCTTCTGCCGCAACTGCCTGAGCAACTGGTACAAGGACGCCGCCGACGAAAAGGGGCTCGACCTCGACAAGATGGCGGCCCGGGAGATCGTCTACGGCATGCCGTTCGCCGAATGGAAGGCGAAGTATCAGAAGGAGGCGACGGCGGACCAGCAGGCCGCTTTCGAGGCGGCGCAGGCCAGCGCCGACCACTGATCTGCGCTTCCCGGAACCCGTCCGGTCCGCCCTGAACGGATTGTTCTGCGAAAGGCGCGCGCCGTGCGCACGCGGCCCCCTCCCCCAACCCCCTCCCCCGGAGGGGAGGGGGAGCATCGGTGCGGAGACGCCGCGCCAATGCCGAAGACCCGGCGCAATTCCAACGTCTTACCCCCCTCCCCTTGGGGGAGGGGCAGGGGGAGGGGTATCGTCGGGAAGGCTCCACCGCCGCCCATTTTGGCTTTGCCCGACTTTCGCAGAGGAATCCTGAACGGGGGAAACCGGGCAGCGGCTATTCCGCCGGATCGGTGTGCGTACGACCGGTAAATCCTTCGAACAGCCCCTCCAATCGCGCCATCCGCTCGCGCAGATCCGTCACGTCCCGCCGCAGCGAGTGAAGCGAGGGCAGGATCGTCGCGGCGAGGGCAATGCCCGTACCGATGACGGCGATGATCTCAGGGCTCAAACGTTTTCTCCAGTCAATTTGTTCACCATATATACTTTCAATCTGTCGTGCGAACCGGAAATTCCGTTACGGCATCGTATCGTTCCGCCGCCGGCGACTATCCGCACGACAACGCCTCGGGCCGCGGTTACCATCCCCGCATGACCGCCGCCACCGAACATCCGGCAACGGCGCGCAGCCTCGGCGTCGTCACCGGCCTTGCCAAAGAGACCGCCTGTTTGCGGCGCTCCGGCGCGGCGGATTTGCTAATGATCCATGCCTCGGCGGGCCGGCCGGAAGACGCAGCCGCCGCGGCGCGCGCCATGGCGGCGCACGGCGCTTCCGGCCTGGTCAGCTTCGGCGTTGCCGGCGGGCTGGACCCGTCGCTCGGCGCCGGAGTCGTCGTCATCGGCTCCTCGGTTATCGAGCCGGATGGAGCGGCGCTGCCGGCGCACGAGCCGTGGGTCAAGGCCCTGATGCGGATCGACGGCGCCTTCGACAGCGGCGCCATTATCGGCAGCGACCGGCCGGTCATGACCGCGCTGGACAAGCGCCGCCTGTTCCGCCGCCACGGCGCCCTGGCGGTCGATATGGAAAGCCACGCCGTCGCCGCCGTCGCCCGGGACGCCGGGATACCCTTCGCCGCGATCCGCGCGATCGGCGATCCGGCCGGCCGGTCGGTGCCGCGGGCGGCCCTCGCCGGCCACATGCCCGACGGCCGGACGCGGGCGCTTCCGGTGGTTGCCGGCCTGCTGCGCCGTCCGCGCGACCTTGCCGGTATCTGGCGGCTGGCGCGGGAGACCAACCGGGCGCTTTCCGCCCTGCGCGCCGCGGTCGAGGCCGGCGCGGTCGAAGCCCTGCGGTAATCGAATCCGGACAGACCGGGATGCGGAGCCTGCCGCTGCCGCCATGCGTTTCCCGTCAGACGCTGGGAATTGTATAGGCGCCGACGCCGACGATGTAGCGGCCGACCCGGATGACATAGGTCATCTTCGGCTGCATCGAGCGCGTGCACGGGCTGTACCAGCGGTAGCGGACCCAGCCGCGGCCCGCCGGCGACGCGGCGAGGCGGCGGATGAGGCCATAGGGACCGCCCGCGCCGTCCGGAGCGACGATCGTGGCCCCGACATGCTGCGGCCAGCCGCCGCTGGCCACCAGCGTGCCGTGGAAATCGAAGACGAAAACATAGAGGTCGCCGGCGCCGAAACCGTGAGTCCGCGCTGTGAAAGCGGGCAGCGCCACCGCGGCGCCCTTCGATTTCAGGAAGGCGGCCGCCCGCTCCGCCAGCGCCCGGGCCCGTTCTTCGGTCGCCACGGGGCACCCGGGGTCGAAGGCATGCGCGCCGGGAGCGATCCACAGGATCGCCAACAGGAAGAGCGCGGCTGCGGTCCTCTTGAACGGCATGGAGGCATCGCCGTGTTTCAGTGCAGTTTCGGCGGCTTGAGCATGCTGCTGCGGTCGATGCTCCTGACCGAGACCTGCGAAACCTCGCCCTCGCGCACGATCGTCAGCGGCACCTTCGTTCCGGCGGCGCCGGTTTCCCAGACCGTGCGGAAGAAATCCGGCAGATCGCCGACCGGCGAGCCCATGACCTGGAGCACGATATCGCCCGGCAGCAGCCCCGCCTTGTGGGCCGGCCCGTCCTCGACCAGGCCGATGATGACGAGCTGGTCCGATACCTCGGCGGCGTAGAGGCCGAGCCACGGGCGTGCGCTGCGGCTGGAGATGCCGTAGGCCTGCAAATCGCTCAGCACCGGCGGCAGCAGATCGATCGGCACGATCATGTTGCCGTCGGAGCGTTGCTCGCCGCCGCGCGCATTCTGCACGAACAGGGAGCCGACGCCGTAGAGCTTGCCGTCCGGCCCTATCAGTGCCGCGCCGCCCCAGTTGGGGTGGGCCGGTGCGGTGAAGATCGCCTCGTCCAGGACATATTCCCAATAGCCGGCGAATTCGCGTTTGCCGACGATCCGGGCCGACAGGGCATGCTCGTATCCGCCATGTCCGGCGACCACGACCTTCGAGCCGGCGCCGAGATCCCTGGTACTGCCGAAATCGAGGGCCGGGCAATTCAGCCGCCCGAGCGCCTGGACCAGGCCAAAGCCGCTCTCGAAATCGTAGGCCACCGCATGGCCCGGCACCGCGGCGCCGGAATGGGTATTGAGCCAGATGGTCTCCGCCTCGGTCGTCAGATAGCCGATGGTGAGGATGAGGCCGGAATCGTCGATGACGATGCCGTTGCCGGCCCGTTCCGTACCCAGGATACCCGCGGTGAAGGCATCCTCCGGAATTTCCGCGCGCAGGGCCACCATGGACTGGAGCACCCGGTCCAGGTCGTAATCGACATCGTCGGGACTGGCCCGGTCGGCTTCGGCGAAAGCCCAGTCGGCTTCCGTGTCCCTGTCGCTCATAGCGGGTCGCTCATACCGGCAAGATAACGCAGTGCGTGGCGGAAACAATCGGCCTGCGTTGGCGCGGCAACAGCGGACCGGTCAGGCCGCCTCGTCCGCCTCGATCGTAATGACCGGCTCCATCGCCGTGAGCTGCTCCGGCTCCAGATGGCAGGCGATGTTGTGACGGTCCGCAAACCCGCGCACCGGCGGCGGGGTGACGTCGCACACGCCCGGCATGGCGTAGGGGCAGCGGGTGGAGAAGACGCAGCCGGACGGCGGATCGGCCGGCGACGGCAGCTCCCCGGTCAACACGACCTTGCGCTTGTTCACCGAAGTATCCGCAATCGGCACCGCGGAGAGCAGCGCCTCGGTATAGGGATGGTACGGCGGCGCGAAAATCTCGTCCGTCGTGCCCTTTTCCATGATCCGGCCGAGATACATCACGACGATCCGGTCGGCGAGATAGCGGACGACCGACAGATCGTGGCTGATGAACAGAAGGGTCGTGCGGTTCTCGCGCTGAATATCCATCAGCAGCCCGGTGACCGCCGCCTGCACCGACACATCGAGCGCCGAGACCGGCTCGTCGGCAATAACGACCTTCGGATCGCCGGCAAAGGCGCGGGCAATGCCGACGCGCTGCTTCTGGCCGCCGGACAGCTGGCGCGGCCGCCGCTTGGCGAAGTCGCGCGGCAGCTTGACGATATCCAGCAGATTGTTGACCCGCTGCTCGATCTTCTCCCGGTCGGACTCGACGCCGAACTTGCGGATGACGCGCCCGATCTGGCTGCCGACGGTGTGGCTGGGATTGAGCGTGTCGAACGGGTTCTGGAAGACCATCTGCAGGCGCGAAATCGTATCTGCATCGCGCTTCTGGACCGCGAGCTGGCCCAGTTCGACCTCGTCCAGCGTCACCTCGCCGTTCGTCGCCGATTCCAGGCCCATCAGCACCTTGGCGAAGGTGGACTTGCCGCAGCCCGATTCGCCCACGATGGCGACGGTTTCGGCCTCCCGGGCGCGGAAATCGAGCGCTTCGTTCGCCTTGACGGTCTTCTTCTCGCCGGGAAGGAACAGGCCGCCGGTTTCGATTTCGTAGTGTTTCTGCAACTGCTGCACGTTGAGCACGATGTCACCCGCCTCGACCGGGTCGCCCGGATCGGGCAGTTCCAGCGGCTTGGACCAGTCGATCTCCTGGAACCGGGTGCATCGCACGGCGTGGCGTTCGCCGGCGCCGGTATCCTCCATCGGGATCAGGCCCTGGTCGCACCGGCCGGCTTCGAAATAATCGCAACGCGGCCCGAAATAGCAACCGTCGGGCCGATCGTGGGGTAGCGGAAGCTGGCCGCGGATCGGCAGCAGCGGGCGCGCATTCTTGTCGGCGCTGGGCAGCGGGATCGACGAGAACAGGCCGCGCGTATAGGGGTGGCGCATATTGTTGAAGACGTCCGTGATGCTGCCGTTCTCCACGGCTTCGCCGGAATACATCACGGTGAGGCGGTCGCAGGTCTCCAGGATCAGACCCAGATTGTGCGAAATGTAGATCATGGAGGTGCCGAACTCGGACGAGATATCCTTGATCAGTTCGACGATGCCGGCTTCGACCGTGACATCCAGCGCCGTCGTCGGCTCGTCCAGCAGGAGCAGTCGCGGGTTGGCGAGCAGCGCCATGGCGATGACCACGCGCTGCTGCTGGCCGCCGGAAATCTGGTGCGGGTAGGAATTCATGATCCGCAGCGGGTCGGGCAGGCGCACCTTGGCGAGCATCTGCGCGGCGCGGTCGTAGGCCGCTTCCTTCGACGTCTCGGCCTCGTGGTAGAGCGGCACCTCGGCAAGCTGCTCGCCGATCCGCATGGCCGGATTGAGCGAGGCCATCGGTTCCTGATAGACCATCGAGATTTTCGAGCCGCGGATCTGGCGCAATTCCTCCGCGCTCATGGTGCGCATGTCGCGCCCCTCGAACAGGATCTCCCCGTTCGTGATACCGCCGTTGTTGCCCATATAGTTCATCACGGCGAGCGCGACCGTGGACTTGCCGCAGCCGGATTCGCCGACGATGCCGTGGGCCTCGCCGGGCATTAGCTTCAGGTTGAAATCGACGACCGCGGGGATTTCGCCGGCGCGGACGTAATAGGAAATACTGAGGTTCCTGCACTCCAGGACAGGAGTCACGTCGTTCATGTCACTCTCCAGTCCCTAGTCGCGCAGGCTCATTTCGCGCAGGCCGTCGGCCATCAGGTTGAAGCCCAGGATCAGGCTCGATACCGCCAGCGCCGGGATCAGCAGCATGTAGGAGAACTGCCAGACCATGAGGTTGGACGCCTCCTTGATCATCAGACCCCAATCGGGATCCGGCGGCTGCAGGCCGAGGCCGAGGAATGTCAGCGTGGTGATCGCCACCGTCGTGTAACCGAGGCGCAGGCAGGCATCGACGATGATCGGCCCGCGCACGTTGGGCAACAGTTCCACCACCATGATGCGGAACGGATGCTCGCCCCGGGTCTGCGCGGCGAAGACATAGTCGCGCGTCTTGTTGTCGAGCGCGAGGCCGCGCACGATACGCATGATCGCCGGCGCCGACGCAAAGGTGACCGCGATGACGATGTTGAAGCCGCTCGGCCCGAGATAGTTCAGGATCAGGATGAACAGCACCATCACCGGGAAGGACAGCAGCACATTCGAAATGAATGAGATGATCTCGTCCCAGATGCCGCTGATATAGCCGGCGATCAGGCCGAAAATGCAGCCGACAACATAGGCAACCGCCGTCGCCGTGACGCCCCAGACGATCACGCGCTGGCAGCCCCACAGCATGCGGGAGAGCATGTCCCGGCCCTTGAGGTCCGTGCCGAGCCAGAAGGTGATGTCGCCCACCTCCGTGCCCGGCGGCGCGAACGGCCGGATCGGCTTGTTCGGATCGAGCAGCGGCAGGAAGGGCACCGAAACCGCAACGAAGACCCAGAAGAACACCAGGGTGCCGCCGAGGATGGCGACCCAGGATTCCCGCCAGCTCGACATGGCGAGGGCGTAGAGGATCAGCGTCGCCGGGATCGCCGGGATCAACACGATTTCCCGGATTCCGGCCCTGGCCAGCGGTTCGCCGAACATGACATAGGCGATCAGCGGAATGACCATGAGCAGGCTGAGGACGATCAGCGCCTTCGGCCGTTTCAGTCGCTGCACCGGGGTCAGGCGCGGCGTTGGCATGGTGGTATCTGTCATCGCCGCCTCCTAGCTGAACCGGATGCGCGGGTTGAGGAACGTGTACCCGACATCCGAAATGATTTGCGAAAGCACGGCGACGAAGACCGCAACCAGCGTTGCTGCCTGGATAACGTAGACATCGCCGAACAGGGCGGCCTCCAGCAGCATCTTGCCGAAGCCGTTGAACTGGAAGAAGACCTCCACGACCACGACGCCGGAGAGCAGCCAGTTGAGCTGCAGCACGATCACGGTGAACGGCGCGATCAGGGCGTTGCGCAGCGCGTGGCGCATGATCACCCTTGCGTAGGGAATGCCCTTCAGCACGGCAGTGCGGATATATTGCGAGGTCATCACCTCGGCCATCGAGGCCCGGGTCATCCGGGCGACATAGCCGAAGTCGTAGAGCACCAGGGTGAGGACCGGCAGGATCAGTTCCGCCGAATTCCAGCCGCCCGTCATGGCCGATTTTGCCGGCAGCCAGCCCAGGCCGAGCGCGATGATGACGGTGAGCAGGATCGCCGTCGCGATCTCTGGGATCGACGTCGTGAAGACGGCGATGAAGGACACCGATCTGTCCTGGAAGGAGCCCTCCTTCATGCCCGCGACGATCCCGAAGACCAGCGACAGCGGAATCATCAGGAAAAACACCCAAAAGGCGAGGATGCCCGTATTGACCAGCCGTTCGCCCATCACCTGGGAGACCGGCGCATTCTTCTCGAAGGACTTGCCGAAGTCGCCCTGCAGCAGGCCGACGGCCCACTGGGCGTAGCGCTGATAGACAGGGACGTCGAGGCCCTTGCTCTTCAGCCACTTCTGGTAGTCGTTGTCGGACATCGCCGCGACCGAGAAGCCGCCGAGTTCCGCAGTTGCGATCTGTTTCTTGAACTTGTCGCTGTCGAAAATGACGAACAGCACCAGCGACACCACAACCATGATGAGAACCATCTGGAGCAGGCGGCGGGCAATCAGCTTGAGCATGGGGGCCTACCGGTCCGGGGTCAGGAAAAACGCCCCGGCCGGTTCCGGCCGGGGCGTGTCGATTTTCCTGCGGCTACGCCAACCAGACCTTGTTGAACTGGTGGAAGCCCGTCGGATGCATCACATAGCCGTTCACATGCTTCAGCGCGGCGGTATAGACCGGCTGATAGATCGGCAACACCATCACGGCCGCATCCTGGAGGAGTTTTTCCACCTTCTCCATCTTCTTTCGGCGTGCTTCGACGTCGAACGTCGCTTCCGCGTCGCTCAGGGCGTCGTCGAACTCCTTGCTGGCGTAATGGGTCTCGTTCCACGGCACGCCGGTCCGGTAGCCCAGGCCCATCACCATGGTGCCGAGCGCGCGGTGCGTCCAGGCCGTGGCGCCGAAGGGCGTGGAGTCCCAGACCTCCCAGTATTTCGAGGAGGGCATCACGTTGATCTTCAGCTTGATGCCCGCTTCCTGCACCTGGTCCCGCAAGGCTTCGCACACGGTCTGTTGCCACGGACCGTTGGTATTGCCGACGTCGATGGTCAGTTCGACACCGTTCGGATACCCGGCTTCGGCGAGCAGCTTCTTCGAAGCCGCCACATCACGCTTGAGATCCGGCAGCGCGAAATATTCCGGATGCACCGGCGCAACGTGGTGGTTCTGGCCGACGTCGCCGCCCTTCGGATAAACGAGGTTCTTGATCTTCGCGTTGTCGGTCGCTTTGACGAGGGCCTGACGCAGCTTGTGGTTGTCGAACGGCTTCTTCGAAATCTGCATCCGGCAGCACAGGGTGCGCGCCGTCCGCGCCGGGAAGACGTTGACCGGCAGCGATGTGGCGAGCGCCATCTGTTCGATCGTGAATTCAAGGATGGCGTCGACCTGGTTCGAAGCGAGCGCCGAAAGCTGGTTCTCGTTCGAGAAGTTGTAATACTGGATTTCGTCCAGATAGACCGTGCCGCCCCAGTATTTGAACGGCTTTCCGTTCGACATCTTGGAGACGCGCTTGAGGATGCACTGCTTGCCGACCTCGAGCGACGCCAGGGTGTACGGCCCCGTGCCGATCGGGTTCTTCGACAGCGGCGTCTTGAAAGACGGATGCAGAATGGCTGCCGGATAGTGGTAGCAATCTTCCGGCACCGAAAGGACCGCTTTCGACAGATTGAAGCGCACGGTGTATTTGTCGAGCGCCTCGACGGCGTTCTCGATCCCCACCATGATCGCCTTGCCCTTCTTGTCCTTCTTGCCGCTGTCCTTGCGCATGGCCCCGAAGGTCGCCAGCCCCACATTGGACGTGCCGAGGCCCGGCGTCAGCCAGCGCTTGACGTTCCAGACGACGTGATCGGCGACCAGTTCCTCGCCGTTGTGCCACATCACGCCCTTGCGCAGCTTGAAGGTCCAGGTCTTCAGATCCTTCGACGGCGTCCAGCTTTCCGCCAGCATCGGCCGGGTGATGTTGTCCGGGCCCGTCATCGACAGGTATTCGACGAAATGGCGCGCCTGGTTCGACATCTCGATCCACGAGAATGTCGCCGAATCTTCCATCTTCTGGATGGCCATGCCGACCCGGAGCTTGCCGCCCTTCTTGGCTTTCGGATCGTCGGCCGGGAACGGCGAGTTCTCCAGCGCCCATGCCGGCGACGGGATGCCGGCCATGGCATAGGCGGCGCCGGCCGACACACCCACCAGGGCGGCGACACGGACGAATTCGCGACGGTCCATCCGGCCGTCCTTCATCACTTCGTAAGCTTCGTGAACTTTCGGGTGATCGTCTTTGCGCGGTTTGAGAAACGACATAATTCCTCCCAGGAGTCTTGGTTTACCAGCGCCCGGCTGCCCCGGAATGCCTCTCCCTCCGTGGCTTCGCTGCCGCACGCTGCGGACCGCAACAATATCATCTTCGATAGTAGGGAAAAGGATCATTTTCGATTCGCGACTTGGGGTCGGATACAATTAAACGTTACCGGGTCACCGGCGAGAGGCGGGAAGGGGCTTGTCGCCGCCGACTATGCCGGGCGCAGGCGCAGCGCGAAATCAGCCTTGACAGGTCTCCGCAAGCCCGGTAATGTTCGGTATTAGAACAAGCGTTCGATCAGCGAACAGTATTCAAGGGAGGGACCAGCGTGTCAGACTACAAGACCGTGTTCGGTGGGCTGAACGATTTCGCGCCGGGCGGCGTGGACGCCATCAACGACAATCCAAAAAACTATGTATTTTCCAACGTGTTCGACGTCGCGAGCCGGAGCGCGCCCTATGAGCGCGTCGCCGTCGGCAAGAACCTCGAATATGTCATGGAGGCGATCCGCGCCGAAGGCCAGTCGCCCTGGTACGCCTGCGCCCATGACGAGTTCGCCCTGTGCATGGACGGCGAAGTCGAAATCCATCTGGTCAAGCCGGACGACGGCGACAGCCTGGTCGACCCGGACAGCGAGGGCGCGGCGATTCTGGACGAGGCGCCCGACGGCCGGAAGATGGGCCGCATCGTGCTGCGCCGCGGCCACCAGGCTTTGCTGCCCGGCGGCGCGGCCTACCGCTTCGAGGCCGGCGCCCCCAGCGTGATCCTGACCCAGACCATCCAGGGGCCGGCGACGGTCGAGCGCTGGGCCGAGATCTGCCATTCCGAGAGCCTTTCGGCCAACTGACGCCGCCGACAGCCGGAACATTCCGAATTCGAGAGGACCGACCGATGACCGAAGCCCTTCAGACCCATTACAAGATCAACCCTGCGTCCAACGAGACCGGCTACAAATCGTACGAGGCCGGTTCTTTCCGCTTCAAGCGGGACGAATATTTCGTCGCCATCACCTGGCCCACGGGCGCTCACACCATGGCCGCAGACGGCTTCATGCGCGCCATGATGCGCACGGTCGCCTGGGGCTTCTTCTATGGCACGCTGAGCTACGATCCGGTGTTCGGCACGACGAACCACTACGGCATCGTCGACATGTTCGCCGGCACCTATCATCCGGTGTTCAAGGAGAACGGCCGCGACCATCTTGAGAAATTCAAGGCCGAGGACCTGCTGGAGCTGTTTCGCGACCTGGTCGACGACTGGACCAACGAGGGCTACGACCCGTTCGCTGCGCCGGGCGAGAACGACGCCGGCCAGCCCTGGGGCCGCAAGAACGGCAACAATGCCGACGCCGTCACCCGCATTCGCGTCACCGCCAACCGGATGGTCGGTTTGCCGGGCGACGCCGAAATCCGGACCGACCGGAACGGCTATCCGCAGAACCGCATGTTCGCTGACGTTTCGTCCGACCAGCCGCTGGTCGAGGTCGAGCCGGGCTTCGAGGACGAGGTCGCCGCGTTCAACCTGTACGATTATCTCTCCCGCTCCGACGTGACCTGGAACCCGTCGGTCTGCTCGGTGGTCAAGGAAAGCCTGTTCTGCCCGACCTCGGAAGAGTTCATCCTGCCGGTCGAGCACGGCAACGACCGCTGTGAATGGTTCGTGCAGCTGTCCGACGAGATCACCTGGGAGGTCAAGGACAAGGAGACCGGCAAGCCGCGCTGCCGCATCGTCATGCGGGCGGGCGACGTCGCCTGCATGCCGGCGGACATCCGGCACCAGGGCTACAGCCCGAAGCGCTCGATGCTGCTGGTCTGGGAGAACGCCAGCCCGCGTATTCCGGACATGATCCTGAGCGGCGAGGCGCCGGTCGTCGCGGTGCAGTTCTAGCGGCGTCCTTCGCCCTTCGAGACGAGGTTTCGGGACGCGATTTTTCAAATCGCTCCTCAACCTCTCCGCAGGATGAAGAGAGATAGGGAAATACCCCACTACTCCCCGTCATCCTGAGGAGGCCATTGAGGAGGCGCCCCTCGACTGGGCTCGGGACAGGCTCCGCGCCGTCGCGAAATGGCCGTCTCGATGGACGCCTGTCTCGAAGAACAGCCCGCGCCACGCAGGGAGGAATAGAGCATGGACGGCATGAGTGCTTCGAACGACCCGACGGCCTGGAAGCCGGCGTCGCTCCGGAACAAGCTGTTTATCGGCGGCCAGTGGGTCGACGGTACGGACGGCGGCACGATCGACGTGATCAACCCGCATGACGGGTCGGTCATCACCGCGATCGCCGAAGCGACCGCCGCCGACGTCGACCGGGCGGTCGTAGCGGCCCGCAAGGCCTTCCCGGCCTGGTCGTCCATGGCGGCGATGGACCGGGGCCGGCTGCTGCTGAAGCTGGCCGACCGGATCGAGGAGGAACAGGCGGAGCTCGGCCGCCTCGAAGCGCTCAACACCGGCCATCCGTTCCGCGACACGCAGATCCTCGACGTGCCGCGCACCGCCGTGACCTACCGCTATTTTGGCGGCATGGCGGACAAGTTCGAAGGCTCGGTCATCCCGGTCGAGGCCGGATTCCTCAACTACCTGGAGCGCGAGCCTGTCGGCGTCGTCGGCCAGATCGTGCCATGGAACTTCCCGCTCATGTTCACGAGCTGGAAGATGGCGCCGGCGCTGGCCGCCGGGAACTGCATCGTCATCAAGCCGTCGGAGATCACACCGCTCTCGACCCTGCGAATCGCCGAGATGATGCAGGAGGTCGGCATCCCGGACGGCGTGGTCAACGTGGTGCCCGGCTACGGCCATACCGCCGGCGCGCGTATCGCCGAGCATCCGGATATCGCCAAGGTCGCCTTCACCGGCTCGACCGCGACCGGCCGGACTGTCGTGAAGGCGTCGGCCGGCAATCTCAAGAAACTGCAGCTCGAACTGGGCGGCAAGGGCGCCAACATCGTGTTCGGGGACGCCTTTATTCCGGCCGCGGTCGGCGGCAGCGCCTTCGCCATCTGGCACAACCAGGGCCAGGCCTGCATCGCCGGCTCGCGCCTGATGCTGCACGAAAGCATCGCCGACGCCTTCATGGAGAAATTCGTCGGCCTCACCGAATCGATCCGGCTGGGCAATCCGCTCGACCCGGCGACCGAGATGGGGCCGCTGACCTCGACGGTGCACCGGCAGCGCGTGCTGGACTATTGCGCCGTGGCCCGGGAGGAGGGCGGCGAGATCGTGACCGGCGGCGCGGCCCCGGACGATCCGGCGCTCGCCGCCGGATGCTATGTCCGGCCGACCATCGTGCGGGCGAAGCCGCAGGACCGGGTCTGCCAGGAGGAGGTCTTCGGCCCGTTCGTCTCCGTCATGACTTTCCGGGACGATGCCGAGGCGCTGGAGATCGCCAACGGCACCGATTACGGGCTGGGCAGCGGCCTGTGGACCGCCAACCTGCAGCGCGCCCACAAGTTCGCAGGGGCGCTGCACGCCGGCATGGTCTGGATCAACAGCTACAAGCGGGTCAATCCCGGTTCGCCCTTCGGCGGGGTCGGCCAGTCCGGCTACGGCCGCGAAATGGGCTTCGAGGCGATGCGCGAATACACCCATCCCAAATCGGTCTGGGTCAATGTCGATGCGCAGATCCCGCCCTACTACCCGCGCTGACAGAGCCGCGGCGTGATCGATCCCTTCACCTACACCGGCCTGCCGGCACGGGTGATTTTCGGGCCGGGCAAGCGCCGGGAACTGCCGGCCGAGGTCGAGCGGCTGGGCGCGGCCCGGGCGCTCGTGATCTCGACGCCCGAACAGCGCGGCGACGCCGAAATGGCCGCCGGGCTGCTGGGCGGCCGCGCCGCCGGCATCCATGCCGGCGCGGTCATGCACACGCCGATGGAAACGGTGCACGAGGCCCGGCGCGTCGCGGCCGAACTGGACACCGACTGCTATGTCACCGTCGGCGGCGGCACCGCCATCGGCCTCGGCAAGGCGATCGCGCTCGAATCGGAAATGCCGGTGCTTGCACTGCCGACGACCTATGCCGGCTCGGAAATGACGACCATCCAGGGCTTCAGCGAGGGCGGCGTCAAAACGACGAAGCTCGACCCGCGGATGCTGCCGAAGACGGTCATCTACGACCCGGAGCTCACGCTCTCCCTGCCGCCGTCCTACAGCGGGCCGAGCGGCATGAACGCCATCGCCCATGCCGTCGAGGCGCTGTACGGCGAACACGCCAACCCGATCACCTCCCTGATCGCCGAGGAGGGCATAAGGGCGCTCGGCGTCGGCCTGCCGAAGGTGTGTGCCGCACCCGGCGATCTCGAAGGCCGGACATACGCCCTCTACGGCTCGTGGCTGTGCGGCATTGCCCTGGGCGCAGGCGGCATGGGCCTGCACCACAAGCTGTGCCATGTCGTCGGCGGCAGCTTCGATCTGGCCCATGCGCCGACCCACACCGTCATCCTGCCCCACGCCATGGCCTATAACGCGCCGGCCGCCGAGGCCGCCATGGCGGGAGTCTGCCGGGCGCTCGGCGCGGAGAGCGCGCCGCAGGCGGTCTACGACCTGATCGGTGCCATCGGCGCGCCGCTGGCGCTGAAAGATATCGGCATGCCCGCAGACGGCCTGGACCGCGCGGCAGACCTGGCGGTGCAAAACCCCTACTATAACCCGCGCGCGGTCACCCGCGACGGTGTCCGGCAACTGCTGAACGACGCCTTCCACGGGCGCCGGCCGGCGGCCTGAGCAATCCCACCCGCACGACGCTTCAAAACAGGAGGAAACCCGGGATGACTGAAACGACCAAGACGACGCTGTCACGGCGTCACGCCCTGCAGATCGGCGCCGGCGCCGCTGCGGCATCGGCGATCGGCGCCCCGGCGGCGCTGGCCGCATCGAAAACCGTCAAGATCGGCTTCGTCAGCCCGAAGACCGGCCCGCTGGCGCCGTTCGGCGAGGCCGACCGTTTCGTGATCGACAAGGTGCGCGAGGCGCTGAAAGGCGGCGTGAAATCGGGCGGCAAGACCTACAACATCGAGATCATCGAGAAGGACAGCCAGTCCAACCCGAACCGCGCCGCCGCCGTCGCCGCCGACCTGATCCTGAAGGACGAGGTCCATCTGATGCTGGTCGGCTCGACGCCGGAGACCACCAATCCGGTCGGCGACCAGTGCGAGGCCAACGACGTGCCCTGCATCTCGTCGCTGGCGCCCTGGCAGCCCTGGTTCTTCACCCGCGGCGGCAAGCCGGGCCAGGGCTTCAAATGGACCTACCACTTCTTCTGGGGCCTGGAAGACGTGATCGCCGTGTTCACCAATATGTGGTCCAAGGTGGCGACCAACAAATCCGTCGGCGCCCTGTTCCCGAACGACGGCGACGGCAACGCCTGGGGCGACAAGAAGCTCGGCTTCCCGCCGGTCCTCGCCAAGAAGGGCTATACGCTGACCGATCCCGGCCGCTACCAGAACCTGAACGACAACTTCTCGAACTACATTTCGGCGTTCAAGAAGGCCAAGGCCGAGATCGTGACCGGCGTGATGATCCCGCCGGACTTCATCACCTTCTGGAACCAGGCCCAGCAGCAGGGCTTCAAGCCGAAGGCCGTATCGGTCGGCAAGGCGCTGCTCTACCCGGTCGTGATCGAGAGCATGGGCAAGAACGCACACAACCTGTCGTCCGAGGTGTGGTGGACGCCGACCCATCCGTTCAAATCGTCGATCACCGGCGAATCGGCGGGCACTTTCGCCCAGTCCTATACCGCCGGCACCGGGAAGCAGTGGACCCAGGTCATCGGCTTCGTCCATGCGCTGTTCGAGGTCGCCGTGGACGTCGTCAAGCGCTCGGCCGACCCGACCGACAACGAAGCCAACCTGAAGGCGCTGGCCGCAACCAAGGCCAGCACCATCGTCGGCCCGGTCGACTGGACCAGGCCCGGCCCGTTCGCGAACGTGTCCAAGACCCCGCTGGTCGGCGGCCAGTGGCGCTATGTGAACCAGAAGTTCAAGTACGACCTGGTCATCACCGCCAACGAAACCGCCCCGATCATCCCGGCGGGCGGCAAGATGGAGCCGATTTCGTAGCCCTTCGAGACGAGGTTTCGAGACGCGATCCTGTCGGATCGCTCCTCAACCACTCCTCAGGATGAAGCTGCTCTTGGGAAACAACAAAAAGCTTCATCCTGAGGAGGGCGTTGAGGAGGCCCGCAGGGCCGTCTCGAAACGCCCGTCTCGAAGGACGAAGGCCGCCACCAGGCAAAGGAACCATGCCACAGATCGAGCTGCATAACGCGCGCAAGTCGTTCGGTTCGCTGGTCGTGATCGACGATCTGAGCATGCATCTGGACGAGGGCGAGGCGCTCGGCGTGGTCGGGCCGAACGGCGCCGGCAAGACGACGCTGTTCAACCTGATCAGCGGCGGCCTGGCGCCGGACGCCGGCCGGATCGCCTTCGACGGGGTGGACATCACGGCGTTGCCGGCCCATGAGCGCTGCCGCCGCGGCATCGGGCGCTCCTACCAGATCCCGCATCCCTTCATCGGCATGACGGTGTTCGAGAATCTGCTGGTCGGCGCCGCCTTCGGCACCGGGCGGCCGGAATCCCAGTGCTACGGCCCCTGCGCCGAAATTCTGGAAAAGACCGGGCTCATCGCCAAGGCCAACACGCTGGCGGGCAGCCTGTCGCTGCTCGAGCGCAAGCGCCTCGAACTGGCGCGCGCGCTGGCTTCGGACCCCAAGGTGCTGCTGCTCGACGAGATCGCCGGCGGCCTGACCGAGGAGGAATGCCTTGCCCTGGTCGAGACGATCCGGGAAATCCGCGCTGGCGGCGTCTCGATCGTCTGGATCGAGCATATCGTGCATGCGCTGCTCTCGGTCGTCGACCGGCTGATCGTCATCAACTTCGGCGTGAAGATCGACGACGGCGATCCGCACACGGTGATGAACAGCGACCAGGTGCAGGAAATCTACATGGGGATCACGGCGGAATGAGCCTGCTGGAAACCCGGAACCTCACTGCCTTCTACGGCGATTTCCAGGCCCTGTTCGGCATCGACGTCGCCATCGAGGCCGGCGAGACCGTCGCCATCATCGGCTCCAACGGCGCCGGCAAGTCGACCTTTCTGCGCAGCCTGACCGGGCTGCTCTCCAATGCGCCCGACGCCATCCATTTCAAGGGGCAGCAGATCGGCGCCCTGCCGGCCAACCGGATCGTCGGCCTCGGCATTGCCATGGTGCCGGAGGGCCGCAAGCTGTTCCCGTCCCTCACGGTCGAGGAAAATCTGAAGATCGGCGCCTACAGCGGACGCGACGGCGACTGGTCGGTCGACCGGGTGCTGGGGCTGTTCCCCTTCATGCAGGAACGCCGCCAGACGCCGGCAACGGCGCTCTCCGGCGGCCAGCAGCAGATGGTGGCGATCGGCCGGGCGCTGATGTCGAACCCCGAACTGCTGCTGTGCGACGAAATCAGCCTGGGACTCGCGCCGACCGTCATCAAGGACATCTACGACGCCCTGCCGGCGATCCAGCAGACCGGCACGACCGTCGTTGTCGTGGAGCAGGACATCCAGCAGGCCATGGCGGTCTCCGACCGGGTCTATTGCTTCATGGAAGGCCGCGTCACCCTGGAAGGCCCGCCGGACGAACTCAGCCACGACGCGATCAAGGAAGCCTATTTCGGGCTGAAGGGAGCCGCCTGATGGGCCGGACCGACCGATGGACTGGGTAAACGCCATCGTACAAGGCGTCCTGGTCGGCGGGCTCTACGCGCTGTTCGCCACCGGTCTGTCGCTGATCTTCGGCGTCATGCGGCTGGTCAACATCGCCCATGGCGACCTGATCGTTCTGTCCAGCTTCCTTTGCCTCGCCGTCGTCAGCGGCCTCGGCCTGCATCCGCTGATCGTCCTGGCGATCGTCGTGCCGCTGATGTTCGCTCTCGGCTATGCGCTCCAGCGCGGCCTGCTCAATTTCACTCTGGGGCCGGATATCCTGCCGCCCCTGCTCGTCACCTTCGGCCTGTCGATCGTCATCCAGAATGCGCTCCTGGAAATCTTCTCGGCGGACAGCCAGAAGTTGCCGGCCGGCGCGCTCCAGACGGCAAGCCTCCAGATCGTCGAGGGGCTGGCGGTCGGCGTGTTCCCGATGATCGTCTTCGCCTGCGCCATTGCGGTGATCGCCGGCCTGCAGTTCCTGTTCTACCGCACGGCCCTGGGCAGCGCCTTCCGGGCGACCTCCGACGACGCCGACACGGCCCGCCTGATGGGCATCGACAACCGCCACATCTTCGCGCTCGCCATGGCGATCTCGCTGGCGGTCGTCGCGCTCGCCGGCGTGTTCCTCGGCATGCGCACCTCCTTCGATCCCAGCATCGGGCCCGGCCGGCTGATCTACGCCTTCGAGGCCGTCATCATCGGCGGGCTGGGCAGCCTGTGGGGCACGCTGGCGGGCGGGATCATCCTCGGCGTCTCGCAGATCGTCGGCGGCAAGCTGTTCCCGGGCGCCGACCAGCTCGCCGGCCATGTCGTGTTCCTGATCCTCCTGGTGGTGCGGCCGCGCGGCCTGTTCCCCCGGGCGGTCGACTGAGGCGCCGGCGCGATGGCCGAAACCGCGCAATACCGCGTCGCGACGGCGACCCGCACAAGCCGGATCGGCCTGCTGGTCCTGCTCGCCGGCGTCGTCTTCCTGGCAACCACGCCCTTCTGGGGCGGCCGGGCCGAAATGCGCCTGGTCGTCGAATTCTGCTACTTCCTGGCGCTGGCGCAGATGTGGAACCTGCTCGCCGGCTATGCCGGGCTGGTCTCGGTCGGCCAGCAGGCCTTCGTCGGCCTCGGCGGCTATGCGCTGTTCGTCTTCTCGATCTGGTTCGGCGTCCATCCGCTGCTCGCCCTGCCGCTTGCCGGCGTGACGGCGGCCCTGTTCGCGATTCCGACCGCGCTCGTCGTATTCCGGCTCCGCGGCGCCTATTTCGCCATCGGCACCTGGGTGACGGCGGAGGTCTACCGCCTCAGCTTCGCCCAGGTGTCGGAACTCGGCGGCGGTTCCGGCATGAGCCTGCCGATCGGCGTCATCAAGGCGGTCGCCGGCAGTCGCTCGGAGCGCGAACTGGTCGTCTTCGCGATCGGCGTCGCCGTCGCCGTGGCTTCGACCGGCATCGTCTACTGGCTGTTGCGCTCGCGCTACGGCCTGGGGCTGACCGCGATCCGCGACAGCGAAGCGGCCTCGGAGAGCCTGGGCGTCAACAATTTCCGCACCAAGCTGTTCGTCTATGTGCTGGCGGCCTCGATAACCGGCTTCATCGGGGCGCTGATCTATCTGCAGAAATTCCGGATTGCGCCCGACGCCGCCTTCAGCCTGATCGACTGGACAGCCTATGTCATCTTCATCGTGGTGATCGGCGGCATCGGGCGGATCGAGGGGCCGATCGTCGGCACCATCGTTTTCTTCATCCTGCGCGAGTTCCTGGCCGATCTCGGCAGCTGGTACCTGATGATCCTCGGCCTGGTCGCCGTGGTCATCATGCTGCGCGCGCCGCAGGGCATCTGGGGCCTGCTGGCCGCGCGCTTCGACCTGCATTTCTTCCCGGTCCAGCGGCGGCTCTATGCGCGCGACGGCCCGCCGCCGGGCGGGCCGTAGCGCCGCCGCAATGACCGTTCGTTTCGACCGGCCCTGGTTCAGCCGCCCCTTTGCGCCTTCCCCCGGCGAGCGGCTGTGCGATGCAGCGGAAATCGGCGCCGGCGAAGCGCGCGCGTTCGCCTTTGGCGAAGGCAAGACGGCGTTCGAACTTATTCTTGTCGGTACGGAAAACGGGCCGCGCGCCTACATCAACCAGTGTCCGCATTTCAAGATCCGGATGACCGCCCGGCCCGACGAACTGCTGAATTCCGACGGCCTGATCCAGTGCGCCTGGCACTATGCCTGCTTCCGGCCGGCCGACGGCCATTGCGTCTCCGGCCCGGTCGAGGGCTATGCGCTCAACGCCGTGCCGGTTGAAGTGCGCGGCGGCGCGGTCGTGATCGGCGAGCCCGAACCGGCGGTCGTGGCCGAAAGCGCGGCAAGGGCAGCGCGTGCCGCGAGTACGGAGAGCGCGGCATGAACCGGCCGGAGACCGCGCAAGCCGCCCAATTGCCGACAGGCGAAAGGGAGCGGGTGCGCTCGCTCGCCCGCGGCCTGGCGGTGATCCAGGCCTTCGGGCCGGAACGGCCGGCGATGACGCTCGCCGAAGTCGCCGCCGTCACGGGCATGACACGGGCGTCGGCGCGCCGCTTCCTGCTGACTCTGGAAGACCTCGGCTTTGTCGCCTCCGACGGCAAGCATTTCTCGCTCACGCCCCAGATATTGCGGCTCGGTTATGCCTATCTCTCGTCCATGAGCTGGTGGCAAACCGCCCAGCCCTACATGGAGCAGGTCGCGCACAAGGTGCAGGAAAGCTGCTCCGCCGCCGTGCTGGACGGCGACGAGATCGTCTATGTCGCGCGCGTCTCGGCGAGCCGGATCATGTCGGTCAATCTCAGCATCGGCACCCGCCTGCCGGCCTATTGCACGTCGCTCGGCCGGGTGTTGCTGGCCCATCGGCCGGCGGCCTGGGTGGACGGCTATCTCGATCGGACGCCGCTCGAGAAGCGGGCGCCGCGCACGGTGACCGACCCGGACCGGCTGCGCGCCGAGCTCGACAAGGTGCGCGCCCAGGGGTTCAGCGTGGTCGACGAGGAGCTGGAAGCCGGCGTCCGCTCCATCGCCGTGCCGTTCTACGACCGCACGGGCGCCTGCATCGCCGCGCTCAACATCGGCGGGGCCGCCGCACGCGCCCCGGTCCAGCGGCTGTTGGACGTCTACCTGCCGCTGCTCCGCGAAGCGTCGGGCAGGATAACCGCAGCGTTGCCGTAGGCGGTAACAGGCCGCCCGGCGGCCCGCTCCAACGATCCGGCTTCAATACGGGCGCGTGCCGGCACGGGCAGGCCGTTCCGTCCGGGGCGGCGCGCAACGGGATGCCGGCACGACCGTGCGCCTCGACCGGCCCAGGCACAGCCGCTCCGGCGCCCCGCCGTCCGGACGACGGTCCCGCGCCAACTCGACGTCTCCCTCCCCGCGCTCCGCGAAGCCGCCCGCAAGACGACCGAAGCGCTGCCGCAGAACATCATCGGGAGAGGGCAATGTTAAGGGTTTCCAGCCTATTTACAGATAATTTTCTTGACAATTGCTTTTATTTCGCTACATTCGGGCCATGCCCTGGACGCAAAGCCGGATTGCCGCCGCAGCCTTCATTGGCCAATTAGGGGATATAAATCCTATTTTGACCTGCTTTCGCGCAAAAAAAGTATGTAGACATACCGGTCTGTCTTAGCGAATTGTGGCAAAAACGGGGCGGCGGCGCATGACGAAACATGACATCGCCGAACACCACCCCCCAGGGGCACCGCTCAAATCCCCCTCCCCTTGGGGGAGGGGCCAGGGGAGGGGTCGTCTGCCGCCGCGCCGATGCGGGGTTCGAGGCCTGCGGCAACGTCAGCGGACCCCTCCCCGTTAGCGATACCCCTGCGAGAGTCGGGCAGAGCCAGGATGGGCGGCGGCGGACCCTTCCCAACGATACCCCTCCCCCTGCCCCCTCCCCCAAGGGGAGGGGGGTAAAGTTATGGGAATACGGCGGTTTTTCGGTTTTGGCGCGGCGTCTCCGCACCGATGCTCCCCCTCCCCTCCGGGGGAGGGGGTCGGGGGGAGGGGGCACACGCGCGCGGCTCGCCCCTTTCGCAAAAGAATCCTAAGGGGGGACTGCCGAACCTGAGGCGCAGAATTTGGCCGGAAACGGAGAAACATGACGAAACATGACATTTCCTGACACCTCTTCCGCAGCCGGCGGCCCGCTGGCGCTCGCCTTGTCCGGCGGCTTCCGGTAAGGACCGTCGCAGACCGAACTCACCGCCGCCGGAGCCGCCCCATGCCGCCGTCCGCCTTGCCCCTCGACACCATCGCCCGCCAGCAGGCCGCCATCGCCGCGGGCGAAACGGCCGCCGCTGTGCTGGTCGACGAAGCCTGCACCCGCGCCGAAGCGCCGGACGGGGAGGGCGGGCTCGCTTTCCTTGCCCACTATGGCGAAGCCGCCCGTCACCAGGCGCAACATGCCGATGCGATGCGCGCCGCCGGCGTCGATCTCGGCCCGCTCGCCGGCATGCCGGTCTCGATCAAGGATCTGTTCGACGTGGCCGGCGAGACGACACGGGCCGGCTCGATCGTCCGCCGGGAGGCCGAACCGGCTGCGGCCGACGCCGCCATCGTGCGCCGCCTGAAGGGCGCCGGGGCGATCCTCGTCGGCCGGACCAACATGACCGAGTTCGCCTATTCCGGCATCGGCATCAATCCGCATTACGGCACGCCCGCCAACCCGTGGGACCGGGAAAACCGGCGGATTCCCGGCGGCTCTTCCTCCGGCGCGGCGGTCTCGGTCGCCGACGGCATGGCGATTGCCGCCATCGGGACCGACACCGGCGGCTCGGTTCGCATCCCCGCGGCCCTGAACGGCCTTGCCGGCTTCAAACCGACGGCAAGCCGCGTGCCGCAGGACGGCTGCTTCCCGCTCTCCTTCTCGCTCGACAGCATCGGCCCGCTCGCCGCTTCGGTCGCGTGCTGCGCCCTGGTCGACGCCGTCATGGCCGGCGAAGACCCGGCGCCCCTGCCCGAAGTCCCGGTGAGCGGCCTGCGGCTTGGCATTGCGCAGACCCTGGTGCTGGATGCGCTGGAAGAGCCGGTCTCCGTGGCCTTCGAGGTTGCGCTGACCCGCCTCGCGGCAGCCGGCGCCCGGCTGATCGACCTGCCGTTCGCGATTCTGGGCGACATCCCACAGCTCAGCACTGCCGGCGGGCTGGCGGCGGCCGAAGCCCTGGCGCTGCGTCGCAAGGATCTGGAAAGCCGGCGGCAGGATTTCGACCGCCGCGTCGCGGCGCGCATCCTCAACGGCGCGAAGATAAGCGGCGCCGACTATGTCGACCTGCTGCACGCAAGGGCGCGCCTGCGCCGCGAGGCCGACGAATTGACCGCGCCGTTCGACGCCGTGCTGATGCCGACCTGCCCGCGCGTCGCGCCGCCGATCGCCGATCTGGAAAACGACGATGCCGCCTTCGGCGAAGCCAATCTCGCGATGCTGCGCAACACGGCCTCGTTCAATTTCCTCGACCGCTGCGCCGCCACCCTGCCGATCCATCGCGCCGGCGAAGCGCCGGTCGGCCTGATGGTCGTCGGCGAAACCATGGGCGACCGCCGCAACCTGACCGTCGCGAAGGCGATCGAAACGGCACTGGCGGCGCATTGAGCGGACGCTATCGGCCGTGAGCGGGTTATTGTGAGCGGGTTATTGTGAGCGGATCATGGTGAGCGGGGCATCGTGAACGGAACCGTCCGCCTCGTCTTCGTCCTGTGCCTGGCGCAGTCGCTCGGCATGCTCGGCTTCGCGACCTTTCCGGCGCTCATGCCCGGCCTGATGGTGGAGTGGGACCTCAGCAATTCCGAGGCCGGTATCGTCAGCGGCGCCTATTTCGGCGGCTACATGGCGTCGGTTGCGATCCTCGTGCTGCTGACCGACCGTTTCGAGGCCCTGTGGATTTTCCTGTCGGCGGCTGTGCTGTCCGGCGCCGCCCTCCTCGGCTTCGCCCTGCTGGCCGACGGGTTCTGGAGCGGCCTCGCGCTGCACACCGTCATGGGGGTTGGGCTCGCCGGTGTGTACATGCCGGGTCTCCGGCTGCTGACCGACCGGCTGGAGGGGCCTAAACAGTCGCGCTACGTCGCCTTCTACACCGCGACCTTCGGTATCGGCGCGGGCCTGTCCTTCCTGTTCGCCGGCATCGCCAGCGAACTGCTGGGCTGGCGCTGGGCGTTCGGGTTGGCGGCGGCCGGCGCCTGGCTCGCCGGGCTGTTGGTCGCCGCCGTCGCCCGGCCCTTGAAAGAGCGCCAGCCGCGGGTCGGCCATCTGTTGGACATCCGTCCCGTGCTGCGCGACCGGCCGACCATGATGTATGTCCTCGGCTATGCCGGCCATGTCTGGGAACTGTTCGCGCTGCGCGGCTGGCTGGTCGCCTATCTCACCTGGGTCGCGGCGCGCGACGGCGGCGCGCCGCCCTGGCTCGCGCCCACGGTCGTTGCGACCGTAATCGGCCTGGTCGGGGTGCCGGCCAGCATCCTGGGCAACGAGATCGCCATGCGCGCCGGTCGGCGCCGCACCATCGTCTGCATCATGCTGCTCTCCGCCGTCACGGCGGTCATCCTCGGCGCGCTTGCCGGCGGGCCTTATTGGCTGGTCTGCCTGGTCGGGCTGTTCTACGGCATCCCGGTGGTGGCGGATTCGGCCTCGCTGACCGCCGGTGCCGTGGCCGCCGCGCCGGCAGGGCGCCGGGGCGCCGCGATGGCGGTGCATTCGACCCTGGGCTTCGGCGCCGGTTTTCTCGGCGCCGCGGCGGTCGGCGTCGCGCTCGACCTCGCCGGCGGTGCGTCCGAGTTCGGCTGGCTGGTCGCCTTCGCCACCATCGCGCTCGGCGTCGTGTTCGGGCCCCTGGTGCTGTGGCGGCTCGGACGCAACCCGTCGGACGGGAAAACCCGGCAGGAGGCCTCGGCATGAGCCGCCCGAACGATTCAAGGCCGAAGCCGTCCCACTGGGACAATCTGGTCACGATCCTCGACTTTTTCGGCGTCACCCTCGTGCTCGATATCGGCGCCCACAAGGGCGAATATGGCGGCTATCTGCGGCGCGCCGGCTGGGCCGGCCGGATCGTCTCCTTCGAGCCCCAGTCCGCCGTCCGCCCGGTACTGGAAGAAAAGGCGATGGCCGACGGCAACTGGCAGGTCGCGCCGGCCACGGCAATCGGCCGGGAGGATGGCGAGATCGCCCTCAACATTTCCGCCGAGACCGACATGAGCTCCGCCCTGCCGCTCGCCGAAAGCGCGATGCACTTCACGCCCAGCTCGGCCATGGTCGAACAGGAGACCGTGCCGCTGCGCCGTCTGGCGAGCGTGTTCGACGACCATGTGCGCGACGGCGACACCGTTTTCGTCAAGGCCGATACCCAGGGCTACGAGCGCGCGGTGCTCGACGGCGCCGAACCCGTCATGGCGCGCATCGCCGGTTGGCAGCTCGAACTATCCATCGAGCCGATCTACGCCGGCGAGACCGACTGGCGCGCGATGCTCGACCGGATGGAAACGCTGGGCTACGCCGCCCACCTCTTTATCCCGGGCTATTTCAGCCGCCACATCGCCCGCCAGCTCCAGATCGACGGCGTGTTCATGCGGCGGGCGGCGGGATAGGCCGCACTTCCCGCCCGGCGTCCCGATAGGCTAGAAGTGTACTCCATCCGGAATGGGAGAAACGGCATGAACAGACGGCTGACCGCAATCGTCGAGCGGGAGGGCGACGGCTACGTCGCCCTGTGCCCGGAAGTGGATGTCGCCAGCCAGGGAGACACCGTGTCGGACGCACGCGACAACCTTGCCGAAGCGCTGACCTTGTTTTTCGAGACCGCCCCGGCCGAAGAAATCGACAGGCGTCTAAGAGGCGAAGTCTATGTGACCCAGGTCGAGGTCGCCGTTGGTTAGGTTGCGCGTTCTCTCGGGCCGGGAGGTTTGCCGAATTCTTGAGACTCACGGCTTCGACGAGGTGAGGAGGCGTGGCAGCCACATTGTGATGCAGAAGACCGGCGCAGACGGCACCATCACTGTCCCGGTGCCGGATCACCGGGAATTGCGCACCGGCACGCTGATGTCGATCATCCGCCAGTCCGGCATGCTCCGTTCAGAATTCGAATGACGCCACAAAAGAAATTTCGGATTTTTCCATTTTGAAAATGGGAAACGCTCCCCTCATGGTTCCGGACTCTTTGCGTTCGTCGGATCGAAGTCTGGGACGGAAGTTTCTCACGCTTCCCTTGCCCACAGCTCGCGACACAACACGCCGACCCGGTCCTCGATCGCCTGGGCGGCGTCGAGGGCGAGGTCTTCGCGGAAGCGGCTGGCGACGATGTGGCAGGCGTTGGGCAGGCCGTTCAGGGTTCCGACCGGCGCGATGGCGCAGGGCAGGCCGAGCAGGTTGAGCGCCGAAATGAAGCGCGCGGCGGTGAAGATTTCGTAAACCCGCTGCGGGCTTTCCAGGTCCTCGTTCAGCAGGTTGACCGGCTGGACCGAGGCCGGGGTCAGGATAATCGGCGTTTCCTCAAGCTGCGCCATCCATTCCCGGACGTGCCGGGAGCGCTGGGCGATCGCCGTCATATAGCCCTTGAGGTCGAGCGGGTTGGAGAAGGCGATATAGGCGTCCAGCGTGTCCGTGAGCGCCGGCGAGGCGACCTGGTCGATGACCTCGCGCTGCAGGGTCTGGACCTCGGCCATCAGGATGTCGATCCACACCTGCCAGGCTTCCCTGAGGCGCGGCGCCGTTCCCTTCTCGACCGCGTAGCCGGCGTCTGCCAGCATGTCGGCTGCGGCATCGACCTGGGCCATGACCGCAGGATCGCAGTCCATGTCGTCGTCCGGCTGGGCGTAGAGCACGCGGACCGGGATCTCCGGCTTTGGCCCCTCCAGGGGGACCGGGCACCAGAACGGGTCGCGCCAGTCGCGCGCCGCCATCGCCTGCAGGCCGAGGCGCACGCTCTCAACTTCGCGCGCCATCGGACCCTGCACCGACATGAGCTGCGCCAGCAGGGGCCGCTCGACCGGCGCGCTCGGATTGTAGGCCGGCACCCGGCCGAGGGTCGGCTTGATGGTGGCGAGGCCGTTGCACCAGGCCGGAAAGCGCAGCGAGCCGCCGATATCGTTGCCGTGGGCGATCGCGCCGATGCCGGCCGCCACCGCCGCGCCGCCGCCGCCCGACGAGCCGCCCGGATTGTGCCGCGGACTCCACGGGTTCTTCGTCGGCCCGTGCAGCGGGTTGTCGGTGAAGGCGCGGAAGGAGAATTCCGGCGTGTTGGTCAGCCCGATGGGTATCGCGCCGGCCTCGCGCAGGTTGGCGACGACCGGCGAATCGTCCGGCGCGATGATGTCCTGAAATGCCGCGATGCCGTTGGTGTTGGCCTCGCCCTTGTAGTCGACGTTGATCTTGACCGTGACCGGCACGCCGTGCAGCGGGCCGAGCGGTTTACCGCCCGCCCTGTCGGCATCCGCCTGCGCCGCCGCCGCCCGGGCGTCCTCGCGCAGGTCGATCACGACGGCGTTGAGCGCAGGGTTGGCGGCATCCATCCGCGCGCTGTGCGCTCCGACCGCCTCGGTGGCGGAAATCCTGCCGTCGCGAACGGCGGCGGCGATGGCAGGGGCGGACCATTGCCAGATCGGGCCGGCGGTATCGGATTGGGTCATGGGGCAGTCCTGGAAGTAGTGGCAGGCAATGCCCGGACGGTCGTAAGCCGCGCTGGCGCCCGGGCCCTTGGAGATGCCTGTAGAGATACCGGTTTTCGCCGCCGTGCCAACAGCCGGATGCGTCAATACAGCCGCGCGGCGACGGCCCGTTGGTGCGCGACGATCGCGCAGGACGGCTCCGAACCCCTTGCATCGGCAGGCGGGCCGGAGCGACAATGCCGGCGTGACCAGCAAATCCGAATTCTGCGGCGCGTCCGATAAGGGTGCGCCCCGGCCGGCACGTTGAACGTGGGCGTCGTCGACAGCCCCGATGCCCTGCGCGCGCGCTACCGCTTGCCGAGCGAACGGGCCCGCCGGAAGGTCGTCGACCGGCTGGACGCCCATTGCCGGACCTTCATCGCCCACGCCCCGTTCCTGGTGATCGGCACGTCGGCGGCGGACGGCGGTCCCGGCGATGTCTCGCCGCGCGGCGACCGGCCTGGCTTCGTCCATGTCGTCGACGACCGGACGATCCTGATTCCCGACCGGCCGGGCAACAACCGGCTCGATACGCTCTCCAATATCCTGGAGAACCCGGAAGTCGCCGTCATCTTCATGATTCCGGGCTTCGACGAAACCCTGCGCCTCAACGGCCGGGCCGACCTGACCGACGATCCCGAACTGCTGGAGCGGCTGGCGATGGGCGGCAAGCCGGCCCTGATGGCGATTCGGATCGCGGTCCGCGAAGCCTACATTCACTGCAACCGGGCCTTACGCCGGGCGCGCCTGTGGGACGAAGCCAGCAAACCGGACCGCGGCATCCTGCCGGGCGGCGGCCGAATGGTTCACGAGATGGCCAGGCTGGACGGCGATCCGGAAGAAGCCGACCGCACCTATGATGAGGGTACGCGGAAGCTGTATTGACGAGTTTCGGTCCGCGGCCGATCCGTTATTCGCCCTGCCGCCGTCCAACTTCCGGGAACCGCGATGTTCAGGCTAATCTCCTCAATCGGCGTCGTCATGGCCACCTATGCCGGTTTTGCCCTGCTGGGCCCGGTACTCGGCCCGGCCGATTTCCGGATGGCGGCCTTCCTGGTCGAGCCTGCCTGGTCGGTTCCCCTGCCGTCGGGCGGAGCCTGGCCGGTGGATTTCGGCGCCCTGTTCCTTCTGGTCGGCCTGACGGCGCTGGCCTTCGAGACCCTGAAAACCGCGCGCGCCGGCGGCAGGACGCTGGGCTACCGCCTGCTCGCGATTCTGTGGCTTGCCGGCGGCGGCGCATTGTTCCTGCTGGTCGGCGGGTTCGGCACGTCGGCGTTTCTTCTGCTGACCGCGATGGCCGGGTTCGATGCGGTGTCCGGGTTCCTGGCGCCCCTGCTCAGCAGCCGGCCGGACGCCGATGTCCCGGACGAGGAGCCCGAAGCGCCCCGGCTCGAAGCCCCGGTCGACGATGACCTGCCGGCGCCAGATCCTGCGTCCGATCCTGCGCCCGATCCGGTATCGCCGACCTTCGACAGATAGGGCATTGCAGCGCCGACGGGAGGCGGGTTGTATCGGCTGTACCTGGCCCGGCAGAGGGCTTCGCTTTCGCCCTGTTTCGGCCCCGGACTTCAGGAACCAAAACTTGGTTTTGTCGAAATGTGCCGGCATGGCACTGTTATGGACAGGACGCCCTGACCGGCCGGCAGGAAGCCGCTCGACAGATGATCGGCGCCCAAGCTGCGAAAGACGAAACGGCCGCCCGATATGCGCCTGATAAGGCTATTGCTGTTTCTCGCCGTCGTGGCGGTGTTCGCCGCCAGCATTCCGGCCTTTTTTCCGTCGCTGATCTGGCAGATGCCCAAGGCGGGCCCGGACTCGGCGACGGCTGACGCCGCCCGCGGCGCCTACCTGTTCGCCATGGCGGGTTGCGCGGGCTGCCACACCCGCAAGGGCGGGACGCCGCTCGCCGGCGGGCGCGAGATCGCCTCGCCTTTCGGGGTCTTCGTCTCGCCGAACATCACGCCGGATCCGGCCACCGGAATCGGCGGCTGGACCGAGGCGGATTTCATCCGCGCCATGACCCTGGGCCTGTCGCCGGATGAGCGGCACTATTATCCGGCCTTTCCCTACGTCTCCTACACCAGGATGACGCACGACGACCTGCGCGACCTGTGGGCCTACCTGAAGACCGTCCCGCCGGTCACCGGCCGGACCAAGGGGCACCGGCTGGCCTTTCCCTATTCGGTCCGGCCCGCCCTCGGCCTCTGGAAGCTGCTGTTCCTGGAGCCCGGCCGCTACCGGCGGGATCCCGGCAAATCGCGCAGCTGGAATCGCGGCGCCTATATCGTGACCGGGCCTGCCCACTGCGGCGAGTGTCACACGAGGCGCAACGTTCTGGGCGGTCTGCGCAACAGCGTCCGGCTGGCCGGCGCGCCGGACTATGGCGACGGCAAGACCAAGATCGGCGGCGCGCCCAACATCACGCCGCACAAGAAGAAAGGCATCGGCGCCTGGAGCCTCGAGGAAATCGTCTTCGCCCTGCAGACCGGCGTCACGCCTGCGGGCGACGTATTGGGCGGCGAAATGGAAGAGGTTGTGACCAACGTCACCTCCAAGCTGAACGATGCCGACCGCCGGGTGATCGCGGAATATCTCGCAAGCGTGCCGCCCAAGGCACTGGACTGACCCGGACCTCTCACCGAGGTCATCGTCGGGGTATTCGAAAGAGGGAGCAATTCATGCCTGCAGTGACAAAGGAGGCGGCGTTTGCCGCATCGGCGGACAGGGTCTGGGCCGTGGTCCGCGACTTCGGCCGGCTGGACGAGTGGCTGCCGCCGGTCGTTGAATGCGTCGCCGACCGCGAGGGCATCGGCGCGCTGCGTACGCTTACGCTGGCCGACGGGGCGGTGGTCGTCGAACGGCTCGAAGCCCAAGACGACGGCGCGCGAACGCTGACCTATTCGATGGCCGACGCCGGCCCGATGCCGCTGGTCGACTATGTCTCGACTATCGCGGTGAGCGCGAACCCGGACGGCACGGCAACCATGCGCTGGTCCGGCAATTTCGGCGTCTCCGGCGCCGACGAGGCGGAGGTCGTCGCCTCGATCGAGGGGCTCTACAGGTCCGGCTTGGACTCGGTGGCGGAGAAGCTGGCGGCCGGAGTCCATCCGGCAATCGCCTCCTGGCCGAGCCAGTCGGTGACCTGATTTCTGCGGTGGCGCGGCGGGTCCTGCAAGCGAACGACTCTGACCGGCCTTACCTGACGCCAGAACCTGCGATCCCCGGCTTCATTCAAAAAACGCACTTGACAGAAGTTGATTCGCCAAATGATATTTGCAAATGCAAATATCTGCCAGGGGTGTGGGACGGCAGCGATGAAATTCGGCCGTTTCGCGCGCGAGGGCGGGATTTGAACCCGTAATCCGCGCACGCCGGACGACACGGTAGAAAGGAACTGCGCAATGGACCAGCTCACCCCCGTTCAATCGGATACCGCCGTAAAACGAAGGCCGCCGCGCTGTCCGCCCTTCTACGAAGCGAAGAGCGCCGACGATCTGCTGCCCTATTTCGACGCGGTCGCGAAGCGCGAGTTCAGCCCCGGCCTGTGGGCCGCCTGGGATTTGCAGAAGGGCGAAAAGGTGCTGTTGCGCGTAGACAGCTGGCACCATCCCATGTGCGTCGAGGCGGCGGTTAAGACACTCGAGAAATTCGGCTGCGAGTATGAGGTCATCAACGCCGACCGCGGCCCGATACCGACCTTCGAAGGCCACAACGAGGCCGAGCTTTTCATCGACATGACGAAGGAGATCGCCAACTGGTTCGAGGCGTGGGAGAAGCTCGACGACGAAGGCGTTTACGACAAGGTTCTCTGGGGCTTCGGCGGGCCGATCCTGTCGGAACGCAAGCTGAAGGTTCAGCGCTTCCCCTTCATCACACCGGAAATGGTGATGTCGGCAGCCCACACGGTGCCGGCGGAAATCCTGAAGGCGATCGACGAATGGACGTGGGACAGGTGCCGGCGCACCAAGCGCATGCATATCGTCGATCCGGAAGGCACCGACATCTGGTACACCGCGCATGACGAATATTTCGATTCGTCCCGCACCTACTTCAACGAAGAGCACATCAAGCAGTGGTATCCGCAGAATGTCGCCTACGGGCGGACCTATCTGCCCGGCCATCTGTGGGGCAAGCCGAATTTCCTGCTGCCCGGCGCGAAGGAAGACGGCACCGGCGTCGTCGCCGGAACCATGAACCATATCGGCCCGTTTCCGCACATCAAGCTGAAGATGGAGGGCAGCAAGGTGGTCGACATCGAAGGCGGCGGCGAGTTCGGCGACAAGCTGCGCAACCTTCTCGACCAGACCTACAACGTCCAGTATCCGGGCCATCCCGATAAGGGTCTGATGTACTGGTGGGAGAATTCGATCGGGACCAACCCGAAGATCCACCGGCCCCGGTCCGGCTACCTGGACGGCTGGAACTGCGCCCTCTACGAGCGCATGCGCAGCGGCGTGGTTCACATCGGCTACGGCTCCGTCATCTCCAGCGCGATGGAGAAGGAAGCCGTGCTCAGCGGCATGCCCATCGTCGGCCATTGGCATGTCCATCTGTATTTCCCGGATGTCGACATCGAAACCGTCGACGGCGGAACGGAGCGCATCATCGAGGACGGCCGGCTCCTGGCCCTCGACGATCCGCATGTCCGCGAAGTCGCCGCAAAATACGGCGATCCGGACGACTTCCTGCAGGAGGACTGGATCCCCGCCATTCCGGGAATCAACATGGAAGGCGATTACTGGCGCGACTATGCGCACGATCCGATGGATTGGACCGCCACGGAGCTCAGCATCTGCCGGAAATGGCACCACCTCTACATGAAGATGACCGGCGCGGAGCATGCCGGCCACAGCCATTGCGACCACTGAGTCGGGCGCAGGCGGAAACCGAAACAGCAACAGGAATCCGAAGGGAGAAAGGGCAATGGCCCAGTTCATCACCGTTCATCGCGCGCCGGGATTGCTCCAGGAGGAGTGGGTCGAGAACGCGGTGCATGTCTACCGGGCGGAGATCGCCGCGTTCAAACAGGCCTATGTCAACCTGGGCAGCGGCTTCATCGTGACGATCTACGAATCCGAAAGCGAGGAAACGCTGATCGAGCAGTTCGAGCGGCTCGGCCTGCCCTACGACGAAATTCACGAAATCCAGTTCTCCCAGTCGTTCGAGGAGATGGCGGGCATGCTCAAGCAGATGGGCAAGATATAGCGCCGGTCCGGTTTCGCTGCCGGACGACCAAGCGAGGGCGACGAACATGGGCGACAACGGAACGGAATTGACCATCGCGCCGCCGCGGCCCGACCGGCCGCCGCTGCACAACAATCTCTTCAACTGCATGCAGAAGGGCAACGCCAACCTGACGCTGCTGTTCCCCTATCTGCACCGCGGCGCCATGGTGGCGGCCGGCGCCCTGTTCATCGGCGGTCCCGACCGGTCCTACGGGCATTTCTACCATCACAACAGCGTCGACGAGGTGATCACCAATTTCACCTCCAACGGTGCGATGCTGCAGCCGGGGCAGGTCTATTGCGGCGGCCGGCGCCACGGCGTCAATTCGTTCCTCAAGGATGAGAAGAACGCCGGCTATTTCGCCCTGATGAGCGTGGTTCAGCGCCAGACCGACGATGGAACGCCGCAGACCGAGGGCATCAGCGTCCATTGCAAGAAGTGCCGGCATCAACTTTTTTTCGAGGAATTCGACGCCTCGCCCGACGACGAATCGACCGATCGCACCCATCCCTTCCCGTCGGTCGCCTGCCTGCCGCCCATTTTCGAGAGGTACAACCGCGACGAGGCGATGCGCACCTGCCCCGAGTGCGGGACGCTCAACGAGCCGTTTCCGATATCGTCCTGGGGCTGGGAGGAGTACCGGCTGAAGACCGAGGTCATGATCCGGGCCGGAGAGGCGCATTCCGGCCATCCGGCGGCAGCGGCAGGATAGCGCCGTTTGGCGGCGCCGGTCCGGGAACCGGGTCATGATTCGCAAGAAGACCTTCATGACCGTCCGGGAGGCGGCGCAGGGCGGGCCGTATGACGAGCGTCCGATGCTGCCGGACGAGATCGATCCCCAGCTTCATCTCAGCGTCAACGACCGCCCGCAGCCCTTCCACCTGATCTGCGAGAAGGATACGATGCTGGTGCTGGTCTCGGGCGCAGGGCAGGTCCGTTTCCGGGGCTCGAACGTCAACTTTCATCCCGCCGCTCCGGGCGACTTCATCTATATTCCGGCCGGCACGCCCCACCGCTTCGTTCCCGACACCGTATCGGTCGTTCACCGCTACAAGCCGCGCAAACCCGGGCTCGAAGGCATCGCCTGGTATTGCGGCGGCTGCGATGCGGAATTGAAGCGCTTTGTCTGGGATACCGAAGCGCTGGTCTCCCAGGCGGCGTACCAGCGGTATTGCGAAGCCTTCAACGACTCGGAAACGGACCGGCGCTGCACGGCCTGCGGCGCCGAGCACGACCGGATCGATCTGGCGCCCTATCGCTGGGCGGCGCTGGCCGAGGAACTCTCGCCGTCCGCAGGCGATGCCGGTTGAGGGTCGCCATTCCGCGTTGACGACCGTCGGCCGCTCCGATTCGACCGTCGGCATCGAAATCAGCGGGTTGCGCAAATCCTTCGACGGTCCGGAAGGCGAACTCGTCGCGCTGGAGAACATCGACCTGACCGTCCGCGTAGGCGAATTCCTGTGCATCGTCGGCCCCAGCGGATGCGGCAAGACCACATTGCTGCGCATCCTTGCCGGGCTGGAACGGCAATTCGGCGGGTCGGTCGATTTTACCGTCGATACCGACGGCAAGCCCCTGCAGTCGATGGTGTTTCAGGAGCAGGGCGTCTTCCCGTGGCTGACCGTGCTGGAGAACGCCGCCTACGGCCTCACGGTGCGCCATGTGCCGAAGGACCGCTGCCGGGAGCAGGCGCGGGACTATCTGCGCAAGCTCGGCCTGTCCGCGTTCGAAGCCGCCTATCCGAGCCAGCTTTCCGGCGGCATGCGCCAGCGGGTCAATCTCGCGCGCGCCTTCGTCAACGACCCGGCCGTCCTGCTGATGGACGAACCGCTGGGCGCGCTCGACGAGCAGACGAAGATGCTGGTCCAGACCGATCTGCTGCGCCTTTGGGAAGGGTCGAACAAGACGGTCCTCTTCATCACCCACAGCCTGGACGAGGCGATCGTGCTCGGCGACCGGGTGGCCGTCATGAGCAACCGGCCGGGCCGGATCAAGACGATCCTCGACATCGACCTGCCCCGGCCGCGCGACGCACTGGAGCTGCGCAATAACGAACGGTTCCTGCATTTGCGGCGGCAGGTCTGGGATTCCCTGCGTGAGGAAGTCGTGTCGCTGGAGAGCGACGGGATCCGCGCGCCGTCGCCGGCCGGAGCGCCCCTGTCGTGAGGCGGGCGGAAAAAATCCTCGTCGTGGCCAGCCCGGTCGGCGTCTTCGTGCTGTGGGAGATTCTGGCCCATCTCGGCTGGATCGATGTCCGCGTCCTGCCGCCGCCGTCCGCGGTGGCGATCACCATGGTCGTCATGTTCGGCGAGGAAGGGCTGCTCGACCACACCGCCGCAACCCTGTTCCGGTTTTTCATCGGCATGGCGGTCGGCGTCGTGCCGGGCGTCCTGATCGGCCTGACCATGGGAATCTTCCGCTGGTTCCGCGCCTTTACCAATCCGCTGGTCGCGCTGTTCTATCCGATCCCGCGGATCGCCCTGTTCCCGCTGGTGCTGATTCTCGTCGGCATCAACGAAACGTCGAACGTCATCATGATCGCGCTGGGGCCGTTCTTCACGATGCTCATTTCCGCGATGTATTCCGTGCTCAACATCGACCGGATCTATCGCGACGTGGCGGAAAATTTCGAGACCGGCCCGCGCCACCTCTACACCATGGTGACCCTGCCGGCGGCGATGCCGACGCTGATGGGCGGCTTGCGCATTTCCGTCGGCCTCGGGCTGCTCGGCACCGTCGCCGTGGAGTTCCTGGTCGGCGAATCCGGCCTCGGCCACGTTATCTGGAACAGCTGGCAGGTGCTGTCGCTGCAGCGCTCGATGGCCGGTCTCGTCGTTTCGGCGGTGGTCGGCTTCGCCGTCTACCTGTCGATGGACCTGCTCGAACGCCATCTGGTTCCCTGGCAACAGAAAGCCGCAACCGTTTAGGCCCGGCGGCCGCCGGGCCCTGTCCCGGACGGAAGCCAATCAAGAAGGAGAGTAAAGACCCATGATTTCGATACACAAACGAACCGCGGTCGCCGCCATCGCCGGCGCGGTCATGCTCGGATCGTCCGGCCTGGCGCAGGCCCAGGCGGTCACCGTCCGAACCTCGGTGAACCCGCTGGTCTACAGCTACCTGCCGATCTTCCTGGCCGTCGACAAGGGCTATTTCAAGGCCCAGGGCCTGGATGTGCAGGTCAAGCCCTATCGCGGGTCGTCGACCACCCAGGTGCCGCTGCTCGCGCGCGGCGATCAGGATATCGCCCCGATGGTCATGGGGCCCGGCATGTTCAACCAGCACACCCAGGGCTTCGGCCTGAAGATCGTCTCGGCCATTGCCGGTTCCAACGCCAAGTGGAGCGACACGAGCTGGATCATGGTCCGGACCGATGTCTGGAAGGCGAAGAAGCCGAAGACGCTCGCCGACCTGCGCGGCATGTCGGTCGACGGCGGCCCGCTCGGCTCGCCGGTCAACCTGCTGATCCGGGAAGCCCTCAAGAAGGCCGGCCTCGGCATGTCGGACGTCAAGTACAGCGAGAAGTTCAAGTCGCCGCCGGCCTGGATCGCCGCCTTCAAGAACAAGGCGATCGACGTGCAGGCCGCGGTCGAGCCGATCGTGACCATGCTGGAGGCCCAGGGCCTGGCGACGCGCTGGAAATCCTACAAGGATGCCGTGCCGTGGTTCCAGGAGACCTATTTCGCGGCCTCGCCGAAATTCCTGAAAGACAATCCCGACGCGGCGAAGAAGTTCCTTACCGCCTTCCTGCAGGGCGCGAAGGACGTTCACGCCACCGGCGGCAAGTGGACGCCGGCGCTGCTGGATACGCTGGCCAAATGGTCGAAATTGCCGAAGAAGATCCTGCAACGGATTCCGGGCCCTGCCTATGCGGGCTATTTCGGCACCATCGACAGGGCCGCGATCGACCGGCAGCAGGCGATCTGGATGAAGCTCGGCGCGGTGAAGAAGAAAGTCGATGTCAACGCCATCATCGACACCTCCTATCTGGAGGCCGCCAGGAAGATGGCCGGGGTGAAATAGGATACGATCCGAAGGATACCGCCGTCGACACGGGGCGGCGGTATCCGAAGGATGCCGGTTCGGACCTGGCCTGCGCCGCAGCCCCGTCCGGCGTTCCTCGATACGGCGCGCGAGCGCGCCTACTCGGGATGAGGACGAAGAGCTCAAGCTGCACCTTTACCCTCGTCCTGAGTAGCCGCGAAGCGGCGTATCGAAGGGCGTCCCCGATTGCGTCGACGATTCCGATCGAAACGGATGCGCCCTAGCCTTTCTCCGCCTTCTTCGCGTCGAAATATTTCCTGGTCGTGAAGCTCAGGCCGCGGTCGGCGTAGCCGCGGCACTGGCGGTCCTTGAACTCGACCGCCTTTTCCCACTCGTCGACGTCGTACATCTCGCGCTCGGCGACGCAGCGGATTTCCGACACCGTGCGGGGGTCGAGGCCGAGCTTCCCGGCGATTTCCTCGTCCGAAAACCCCGGCTTGCGCTTCTCCGCCGGCAGGTGTTCGACATAGTCGATCTGGAACGACTGGGCCATCTCCACCACCCGGTCGCGGTATTTCCTGTAGACCTCGGGATCGACGAAATAGAAGGGCATGGCCCGCTCCTATCGTAACTGGCGCTTCTCGGCGCCCACGGGGCACACCCGCATGCATTCGAAACACTGGCCCTGGCTGATGTTGGCGTAGGTCATGGACCACAGCGTCCTTGTCATCAGGGTCGAGTTGAGGATCATGCGCCGCCGGTCCCGGTCGTCCTCGTCGAACAGCTTTTCCATCGCCTTCTGGAAGCCGGGCACCCAGTAGGTCTGCACGCGCGTCGTGCAGCGCGCCTGGTCGAAGCGCCGGCTGGCGACGCGGCCGTCCTCGAGCGTGCCGCCGATGCAGCCGCCGTCCTCGATCGGGCAGACCGCCATGCACGGCGTCCTGCCGATCTCGTCGTACATCTCCACGCATTGCGGCGCCGGGCAGGCCGGGGCCTCCGGCTGCGGGTCCGGTGTCATCGGCAGGGTGGTGATGACGGCGGAATAATACATGAAGCCGTAGTCCGGATGCAGCACCGGGCCCGCCAGGCTGGCCGAGCCGCAGCCCGCCAGCTCCGCCGCCAGCGACATGCTGAGGAAGGGCTGGCGGCCCTTGTCCAGCGCCTGGGGGACGTTGAGCGCGTAATAGCCGTAGGTGCGCTCGATATGGGTCGCGACCCGGTTGCCGAGCGCGGAAATCCGGTCGGTGGTCGAACTGACCTCCATATGCTCGTATTTCGGGCTCTGCCAGTCGGCCGCGCGCGGCTGGGCGCCGCCCATCACGACGACGGATTTCGCGCCGGGCAGATAGTCGGTGGGGCGCTTGCCTTCCGGCGCGGCGGTGAACGCCGCGGCATCGGCGACGCCCATGACCAGGGCGCCGCTCCTGAGCGCGAAGGCGCGCAGGTCTTCCTTGATGTTGCTGTCGGTTCCGGCGGCGGTCGGCGCGTCTGCCATGGTCTTACTTCAGCTTGCGTTCCCTGCGCCCGATCGGGCACACGCGCATGCATTCGAAACACTGGGCGACGCTCTCCTTGTAGAAGCTGACCGCACCGCAGGACCGGGCGAAGAAGTCCGAGTGGATCATCATGCGCCGCTTGTCCGTGTCTTCTTCCTCGACAATCTGGTCGAGCGCCTTCTGGAAGCTCGAAATGCCGAAATTCATCGAGCGCGAGACGCAGCGCTCCCGGTCGTAAAAGACGCTTTCGATCTTGCCGTCCTCGTCGATCGACCCGTCGAGGCAGCCGCCGTCGTCCGCCGGGCAGGCCGCCATGCAGGGCGTCTTGCCGATATGGCGGTAGGTCTGCACGCACATCGGCGCCGGGCACACGCCCTGTTCGAGCATGTCGTCGTAATCGAGTTCCAGGGTCGTCAGGCAGGCCGAATAGTAGAGCAGCCCGTATTGCGGGTTGAGGATGATGTTGGCGGCGAAGGAGCGGGTGCCGCAGCCGGCCAGCACCGCGGCCAGCATCATCGACATGCGCGGCTGGTAGCCGGCGGTCGGCAGGGCCGGGCCCTGCAGGGCGTAGTAGCCGAGCTTCCGCTCGATATGGTCGGCGACAACGTGGATCGCCCGGTCGTTGGCGAAGTCGTAGCCGTTGACCTCCATGATCCGGTGGTCGGGCGATTGCCAGGCCCCCGCGCTCGGCCCGCGCACGCCGACGACGATGACCGATCTGGCATTCGGCAGAATGTCGTAGGGCCGGTACCCCTCGGGGACGTATTCTTCCCAGCGCTCGACCGGCGCAATGCCGACGACGTCGCCGCCGGCCTTGAGCGCGAGCGCCTTGATATCGGCCGTCTGCCGGGTCCTCTCCGGCATCGGCGGCGCGGTCTCGCGCCTGTCCGAATGGGTTGCGCTGCTGGTCGACATGGTTCTCCGCAGGTCGGGCCGGCGCCCGTTAGAGGTTGCCCTACACGTTAGAGAATTGCCGGTCCCGGTCAACACGGTCGGTCGCCGGGCGGGGCCGGGACAGGCAATGGCCGATAGACCTGCTGCGCCGGTTGCGCCAGACTGTCGGCGAACGGGAGTACTGGGACGATGGCAGCGGGAGCCGCGGCCCGATCCGATGGCGAGGGATGGCGCAGGAATGACCGACCCCTTTCAGTTGCCGACGTCGCGCGACGACATCCGGGCGATCCAGAGCCGCCGCAAGCGCGCCGCCTTCGAACGGGCGAAACGGGCCAAATGGTACGCCGGGAAGCTGGACGGCATCGATCCGGACCGGCTGGACGAGCCGGAAGAATGGGCGAAGATCCCCATCCTGGACAAGGACATCCTGCGCCAATGGTCCCACCGCGAGTTCATGGACCGGCTCTGCATCGTCGATAACACCGACATCGCCGAATACTGGCGCTCGGGCGGGTCGACCGGCAAGCCGGTGTTCTACCCGCGGACCTTCGCCGATGTGGACTACGGCATGCTCTCCTGGCGCCGGGCCTGGGGCGTGACGGAAACGCCGCCGGGCGAGCTGGCGCATATCTGCTTTCCCATCGGCGTCCACCCGGCCGGACAGGTCTGGGCGCGCGGCGCCCACGGCGCGGGCGTCGGCGTGTTGTGGGCCGGCGCCGGCAACGCCATGCCGACCCGGGTGCAGCTCGAACTGATCGAAAATATCCGGCCGACCGTGCTGGTCGGCATGCCCAGCTTCGCGCTGCACATGGCGAACATTGCGGACGCCGAAGGCATCGACCTGCGCGAGAGCAGCATCACGCGGATCATCACGGCGGCGGAGGCGCTGTCCGACGCCAAGCGCGAGAAGCTGAGCCGCGATTGGGGCGCCGAAGTCTACGACGTCTTCGGCATGTCCGAGGCCGGCCTGATGGGCGGCGAGGGCCACGCCCATGACGGCATCCACATCTGGACCGACCTCTATTTCATCGAGACGGTGGACGAGCGGACCCTGGAACCGCTGAACGACGAGCGGCCGGGCATGCTGCTGGTCACGCCGCTGGTGACCGGCCACGCCACGCCCTTCCTGCGCTGGAACTCGGGCGACATCGTCTCGCTGCACGATGGCGGCGCGACGGGCCACCGCTACGCCGAGCTGTTCCCGATGATCCGCCACGCCCACCGCACCGCCGGCTTCTTCAAGGTGCGCGGGGTCAACGTCAACCACACGGATTTCGAGGATTTCATCTTCGCCGACCCGAAGGTGAACGACTTCCAGGTGGTGCTGAAGACCGCGGACTCCGGTCTTGAGGACGTTCTGCTGCGCCTGGAGCTGAAGCGCGGCGCCGAGGCGACCGAAGCCGTGGATGCCCTGCGCTTCAGAATCCGCCAGGCGTTCGAACTGGCGGTCGCGACCGAAGTGCTGCCCAACGGCGAGCTGGGCAAGGACTTCGAGAAACACATGAAAGCTCCCCGCTTCGTCGACCGGCGGGTGTAGGGCCGGCCCTTCAATCGGCTCAGGGCCGTCCTTCGATACGCCGGCTCCGGCAGCTACTCAAGATAAGGGCGGTGTTTGAAGGGCTGGAAGCTGATTTCCAACTCCCTCATCCCGAGTAGCCCCGGATTGGATCCGGGGCGTATCGAGGGACGCCGAACACCCTCACGCCGCCTGCGCCCGCTTCGCCTCAAACCAGCCCGGATAGGCGAACAGGGCGGACGATCCTCCGGTGTGCAGGAAGACCACGCGCTGGCCGGCCGGGAACGTACCCTCTCGGACCATGCCGAGCAGGCCGGCGAAGCATTTTCCGGTATAGACCGGGTCGAGCAGGATGCCCTCCAGCTCCGCCATGGTCCGGACGGCCTCGACCGTGGACTCCGCCGGGATGCCGTAGCCGGGGCCGACGAAGCGGTCGTCGACTCGGATGCCAGCCGCGCCGACCGTGCCGGGCAGCCCGATATGCGCCGCCGTCGCCTGCGCCAGGTCCAGCACTTTCGCTTCCTGCGGAACGGCTTTGGCTCGCACGCTGATGCCATAGACCGGAATTTGCGAGCCGATGCCGTGCAGACCGGTTACTACGCCGGCATGGGTGCCGGCACTGCCGCTGGCAAGTACGATCGCGTCGATGCCGAGGCCGGCCGCTTCCGCCTGTGTCACAAGCTCGGCCGCTGCGTTGGCATAGCCGCATGCGCCGATCGCGTTCGAGCCGCCGCCCGGAATGGCGTACACCCGGCCCGGCCCGCCGGGCAGGCTGTCCACCAGTTCGTCGAGCGCGGCGTCCATATCGTCGCGCGCCGGGCAGCAATGGACGATGGCGCCGCACAGCCTGTCGAGCAGCACGTTGCCGTTCTCGTTGTACGCCGCGTCGGCGAAACCCGTCCGGTCTTCCAGCAGGACGTGGCATTCCAGGCCGAGGCGCGCCGCGGCGGCGGCGGTCTGGCGGGCGTGGTTGGACTGGGTCGCGCCCTGGGTGGCGACGGCCTCGGCGCCGCGTTCCAGCGCCGCGCCCATCAGGTATTCCAGCTTGCGCGCCTTGTTGCCGCCGGTCGCCAGCCCGGTGCAGTCGTCGCGCTTGATCCAGATTTCCGGCCCGCCCCCCGGTCCGGCAAGCGCCGCGCTCAGCCGTTCGAGAGGTTCCAGCGGCGTCGGCAGATGGGCGAGGCGAACCCGCGGCAGGCGTTCGAGATTCATGGTGTCTTTTCCTTACCCTTCGATTGCGATGGCGGACCGGTTCAATTTCCCCGCACCTTCGGCAGCATTAGGAAGTCCCAGGGGGAGGGGAAATCGCCGACCGGGACTTCGATAACCGTCGGGCCGCCGCCCCTGAACGCCTCGCGCAGGCGGCGGCGGAGCTCGTCCGGCGTTTCCGCACGCAAGCCCCGGGCGCCGAAACTCTCGGCGAGGCGGACGAAGTCGGGGCTGGTCAGGTCGGAGGCGATCGGCCGGTTGTTGTAGTTCTCGATCTGGAAGCGTTTGACGTTGCCGTAGGCGTTGTCGTTGAACACGATGGCGGTGAGCGGAATGCCGTAGTGGACGGCCGTCGCCAGCTCGGTAATGCCGAACAGCGCGCCACCGTCGCCTGCGATCGCGACGACCGGCACATCGGGGCGGGCATGGGCCGCGCCGAGACCCGAGGGGATGCCCCAGCCCAGGGTGCCCTGATAGGCCGAAGTCAGATGGGTGCGTGGCCGGTAGCTCGGGAACGCCAGGCGCGCGACGTAGCCGACCTGAGTCAGCTCGTCGACGAAGATGCCGTCGCGCGGCAGTTCCGCCCGGATTGCGTCCAGCCAGGCCATCTGCGGGCCGAGCCTGTCCCGGTAGGCTTTCGCAAAGTGCTCCTTTTCTGCGGCGATCCGCTCGCGCCATCCGCTGCGGTTCGTTTCCCGGTTTTCCAGCGCCGCGACCAGCAGCGGGACGGCTTCGCCGGCGTCGCTGTGAATTGCGACATCGGGCGCGCGGACGCGGCCGAGTTCCTCGCTGTCGATATCGATATGGACGATCTTCATCGCGTCATCGGCGCCCCAGAGCATCTGCTGGTTGAGCCGCGTCCCGATACCGAGCACGACATCGCAGGCCGGCCACAGCGCATGCCCGACTGGTGCGCCGGCGCTCAGCGGGTGCTCGCTCGAAACGACTCCCCGGCCGGTCCTGTAGGCGATGACCGGGGCGGAGAGCATTTCCGCCAGCCGGGTCACGGCCTCGCTGCAATCCAGCGCGCCGCTGCCGACGACAATGAGCGGACGCTCCGCCTGTTCAAGCAGGCCGGCGGCCCGTTCGACCGCTTCCGCGTCAATTTCCGGCGGAGCTTCCGGCGCGGCGACGAGATCGGCGGGAGCGCCGTCCACCGGCGACTTCCAGACGTTGACCGGGACCTCGACGCCGACGGGCCGGCGCCGGCCGGACTGCATGGCTGTGAAGGCGGATTGCAGGACGGCATGGGCATTGTCGCCGTCGGTTATTCTGCCGGCCTGTTTGGTCAGCCCAGCCAGTATGCCGAGCTGGTCCGGAAGCTCGTGGAGCAGCCCGAACCCCTTGCCGATGGCGCGCAGCGGAATCTGACCGGCCAGCGCCAGCACCGGGGCGTTGGTCGCATAGGCCGTCGCGAGCGCGGCGCCGGCGTTGAGAAATCCCGGTCCGGGCACGACCGCGAAGGCCTGGGGGCGGCCGGTCGCGAGCGCGGCGCCGAGCGCCATATAGGCCGCGCCCTGCTCGTGGCGCGAAGGGATCGGCTTCAGCCGGTTCTGCTTGTCGTACAACGCGTCGAAGAAATCGTCGTTCTGCACACCGGGCAGGCAGTAAAGAAATTCGATTCCGTTCCGGATCAGCGATTCGACGACCAGTTCGGCGACAGTTTCAGGCATGGCTTCAGCCTCGGGCAGCGGGCGCGCGCGATGATAGCGTTGCGCGGGCCGCTGGCAACCGGCGTCGCCGGCCGGGCGCCGGGAAGCCGTTGCGGTCTCGTATGCGACCCGGCGATGACTTAATGTTGCGCGACCGGACCGACCGAGCGAAAGGCGCAAGCGATGGATGGGAGTATTGCAGACAGCGGGCTGCAGGTCGTCCGGCTGCGGCCCGATATCGGCGCGGAGATCCGCGGCGCCAACCTGGCCGCCGGCATTTCGACGGAGCAGGCGGCAATTATCCGGGATGCGCTGAATGCGCATGAGGTCGTGATACTGCGCGATCAGCACATAACCGCCGAGCAGCAGATGGCCTTCGCCCGGCAGTTCGGCGAACTCTCGATCCATCCTTTCTCGCCCAACCTGCCGGACAAGCCGGAGTTGATCGTGCTCGACAATTCGGCCGACAACCCGCCGTTCTCGACCGACGTCTGGCATACCGACGAATCCTTCCGCAAAGCGCCGCCGATGGCGACGATCCTGTGCGCCAAGGTGCTGCCGCCGCTGGGCGGCGACACCCTGTTCGCCAGCATGACCAGCGCTTTCGAAGGCCTGAGCGACCGGATGCAGAGCCTGATCTCCGGCCTGGAGGCGATCCACGATTTCAAACCGTTCCGCGCCCTGTTTCCGGACACGCCCGAAGGGCGCAGGGCGCTGCTCGATCTGGAGAACGACTGGCCGAAAACCGCCCATCCGATCGTGCGTATCCATCCCGAAACGAAGCGGAAAGTGCTGTTCGTCAATCCGCAGTTCACCATTGGGATCAAGGGGATGAAGGAAGAGGAGAGCCGGACGATCCTCGACTTCCTGTTCCGCCAGGCGCGGGTCCCGGAATACCAATTCCGGCTCGAATGGGCGCTCGGCACCATCGCCTTCTGGGACAACCGCTCGGTCCAGCATTACGCGACCCACGATTATCTGCCGCACCGGAGGACGATGGAAAGGGTGACGCTGAAGGGCGATCCGGTCTTCGGACCGGTCGACGCGACGGCCCGGACGGCGGACCGGACGGCGGACCGGTCGGTCGACGCGGCGCGCAACGACGGCGGCGTGGTCCGCCAGTTCGCGCGGAGAAAATCCTGACCCGGGCCTGACCGGGGGGTCGGGTAACGGTGCGCGTCGGACAGCGCCGGCAACGGAGACGATACCGGTCCGACGCCTCCGATCGCCGGGTTACCGGCTTTCGCGGAATGCCGCGAGGCGCTAGGCTCGCGCGTCGATATCGAGCGGAGGGGGGCGGACAATGGCCGCCAAAGTATATCGGGACTACGACCAGGAGGCGCTCGACGCGGCCTACAACGCCCGCGCGACGGTCGATTTCGACGCCACAATCGCACTATGGGAAGCCGAAGCCGCGGCGACGCGCAAGACGCTTGGCGGCGATCTGAACCTGTCCTTCGGATCGTCGGACATGGCGGTGCTGGATGTCTTCCCCGCCGGCGGCAAAGGCAGCCCGATGCACCTGTTCATCCATGGCGGCTACTGGCGCGCTCTGACCAAGGACGAGCACAGCTTCGTCGCTTCCGGGCTGGTGCCGGCGGGCGCCACGGTCGCGGTCAATTCCTACGACCTGTGCCCGGAAGTCACGCTGGACACGATCATCGAGCAATGCCGGCAGGCCGTCGTCTGGTGCTGGAACCATGCGGCGGACTACGGCGCGGACCGGGACCGCCTCTTCGTCTCCGGCCATTCCGCCGGCGGCCATCTCACTGCCATGATGCTGGCGACCGACTGGACGCGCTACGGCCTGCCGGCGGACGCGATCAAGGGCGTCACGCCGATCAGCGGCCTGTTCGATCTAGAGCCCTTGCGCCTCGCCTACATTAACGAGTGGATCCGGCTGGAGCCGGCCGACGTGCCGCGGGTCAGCCCGGTGCACAATCCGCCGCCTGTCGCCGCACCGGTCACGATCTCCTACGGCACGAAGGACCCGGCCGATTTCGGGCCACAGGCGGCGGCCTACCTGAAGTCGCTGGCCGATAACGGCATCGAGGCGGACCTGTATGTCCAGGGCGGCGCCGACCATTTCGCCGCCGCCTTCTGCTTGCGCGACCCCGAAAGCCCGCTCAGCCGCCTGATCCAGGCCCAGATGGGACTGTAGGGGATGCGCGGTGCCGGGGCAGGCCGCCCGCCGAAACGGTATTCAGCCGGTATGCTGTTCCCGGCTTTGCTTGGGATGAGGGTTGCACTGGAACGGGCGCCCCGCCGATTCAGCGAACGGTTGCAGGATTTGTCGAACCGGCGATAGATATTGCGCTTGTGATTTGACGGTGGCGGAGCCGGTGTAGTGCGGATGCAAGCGGTTCGACTCGTTGTCGCTGCGACAACGCTATTTCTGGCGGCGGCAGCCGTGTTGCCCGCGGCGGCGCAGGCCTGTGAGGATGCATTTGCAGCCTACAAACGTGGCGACTATGCCGCCGCCGTTCGGGGGTATCGTTGCCGCGCCGAACAGGGCGATGTCAGGGCTCAGGCTCTTCTCGGCTCGATGTATCATGATGGTAGAGGAGTTTCTCGAAACTACTTCGAAGCGATGAAGTGGTATCGTCGTGCGGCGGAACAGGGCGACGCCTTCGCTCAGGCGAGCCTCGGCGAAATGTACAGACGGGGCGATGGCGTCGCGCGCGATTACTCCGAAGCGGTAAAATGGTACCGACGTGCCGCTGAGCAGGGCTATGCCTGGGGTCAGACGAGTCTCGGCGACATGTACAGATGGGGCGAGGGCGTCGCGCGCGATTACTCCGAAGCGGTAAAATGGTACCGACGCGCCGCTGAGCAGGGCTACGCCTGGGGTCAGGGCAGCCTCGCCGACATGTACTATTTCGGCGACGGCGTCCCGCAGGACTACACTGAAGCCGCGAAGTGGTACCGCCGCGCTGCGGTACAGGGAATTTCCTCAGCTCAGTTCAGTCTCGGATTTCTGTACGACAAAGGCCAAGGCGTCCCGCAGAATTTTTTTGAAGCAATAAGGTGGTACCGCCATGCGGCAGAGCAGGGTTATGCCCGCGCTCAGGCCAATCTCGCTAATATGTACGAATGGGGCAGGGGTGTCCGTAGAGACTTCGTTCAGGCACACAAATGGTTCAACCTCGCAGCTTCCCGATCTGCTGCCACGCAAAAAGAGCTTCGCGAACGTGCTGTTAGGGGCCGGAATCGCGTCGCGTCGCGCCTAACTTCGGCGCAGCTTGGCAGGGCGCAGCGGCTGGCGCGGTTGTGGCGGCCGGGCAAGCGGAAAGGTTTGTCGCCGCCGGCTGGCGGCGGCGCCCGGCAGACTCGGGTCGCATCAGTCCAACGCGCCCTTGCCCGGCTGGGTTACGATCCCGGCCCGGCCGACGGGGTCCCGGGTCGGAGAACCCGCGCCGCCATCCGGGCCTTTCAGGCCGCCGCCGGCCTGCCGGTGGACGGACGCCTGTCCGATAGGCTGGAGCGCGCGATCAAATCCGCCGTCCGCGCACTCGACACCGCTGCGACTGGCTCAGGTCCGGCGCGCCGTTCGCTAAAGAAGGCCTCAACCGGGTCCGGTTTTCGAGTGAGCGCCGGTGGCTACATCCTTACAAATGAGCATGTCATTCGCAGTTGCATCGAGGTCCGGATTCCTTCGGCAGCCGGTATCTCTTCACAAAAGGTTGCTGTTGCTGCACGCGACGATCGCGCCGATCTCGCTTTGCTTAAAGGGCCGGCAGGCGCGCCCGTTGCAGCGTTTCGCCAAGGGCGCGGAATCCGGCCGGCCGCGCGGGTCGTTGTGGCGGGTTATCCGCTTCGCGGCATTCTTGCGGCGGGCGTGAATGTCAGTACCGGTAACGTCGCCGCGCTCGCCGGGCCGGGCAATGACCGCCGCCTGATGCAGATCACCGCTCCGGTACAACCCGGAAACAGCGGCGGTCCGGTGCTGGATTCTGCCGGCAACGTTGTCGGCGTCGTCGTGTCGAAGCTCAATGCGCTCAAGGTTGCACGCGCGACCGGCGACATTCCGCAGAACGTGAACTTCGCGGTCAGCGCCGGGACGGCGCGCGCGTTCCTCGATTCCGAGGGTATCGCCTATGCAACCGCGCCGTCGGACACGGCCCGCACTCCGGAAGACGTGGCGGCGGCGGCGCGGAAGTTTACCGTCCTCGTCGAATGCTGGAAGTAGCGGCCGGCCTTGCGACCGCGCAGCCGCCGCAGGGGCGGATTTCGAACCCGCCCCTGCAGTGCCTGCCGATCCTGCCTGCGCAATGCATCTTCTCCGGTGCAGGCGACATAGGGCGCGTCCTCGTTTCCGGTTGCCATAGCGCCCCGGCGAACTCAATTCGGGCAAGCATCGACCTGAATTCCAGAACACGGATTGCCAGCATGTCTGAACCGGCCACTGACCTTTTATTCGAGACCCAAAGCCTCGGCGCCTTCCGGTACATGGCGCCGGCGGCGGAATCCTCGCTCTACCGCAACGGCAAGGTGCTGACCCGGCGCGACCTCGACGGCAGCGACAGCGGCTTCGAGGGCATCGACCTGGAAAGCCGCGAAATGTCGATTGTCGATGCGCGCACGCTGGCGTCTGAAGAGCAGCCGACCCTGGCCGCCAACGGATTCGAGCTGCTCGACCGGCCGACGGCCCATCCCGGTCTCGATTTCCTCGATCACGAGGCGGTGGTGCGGACCTACTATCCAGAATGCGTGGCGATCATGCAGGCGGCGACCGGCGCGGCGACCGTCGCGGCGTTCGATCACAATGTCCGCTCGGCCTCCGGGAAGTCCGACAAGAAACGCATCGCCGGCGGCCAGCAGGTCCAGGGCCCGGCCCATGTCGTCCACGGCGACTACACGCTGACCAGCGCGCCCCAGCGGATGCGTGACCTGACGCGCCCGCCGACCCTCAACGACACCTACCGCACAGCGCTGGCCGAAGGCGAGACGCTGCTCGATGCCGACGAGGTCGAGCGCGCCATCGACAGCGGGCGCTTCGCGCTCATCAACCTCTGGCGCAACATCGCGCCGGAGCCGGTAGCGACCCGGCCGCTTGCGCTATGCGACGCCGAGACCGTGCAGCCGGACGAGCTGGTCGTCTTCGAGATCCACTACGCCGACCGGGTCGGCGAGAACTATTTCGCCAAGCACGCCTCGCGCCACCGCTGGGTCTACTGGTCCGGCATGACGCGCGACGAGGCGCTGCTCATCAAGCAGTGGGATTCGGCCGGCGAAATGGCTCGCTCGAAAGGCGCGCGCGCCGATGCCGACGGTGAAGACAGGTCCAGCACCTTCAGCTTCCACAGCGCCTTCAAGGACCCCGCCACCCCGCCCGACGCCCCCGACCGCTGGAGCATCGAAGTCCGCTGCGCGTTGATTTACGGGTGAGGCGGCGGGTGCAGCGCCAGGTTCGGGGAAGCCTGGATGCGCTTGAAGCGTTGTCGGATGACCGGATCGATACGAGCGACATCCCGGAGCAGGCGGACTGGTCGGACGCCGCGCGCGGACTGTTTTATCGTCCGGTCAAGCAGCAGATCACGCTGCGGCTGGATGCCGATGTGGTGGCGCCGTTCAAGCGCCAGACGCCCGGCGGCGGTGCTATCAATGCGCAATCAATCGAGCTGTGAGGCCGCATGTCGAGCGAAGCGGGACCACTTAGCTGGGATTCCCGCCGCGGGATAGTCGGCAATGCCGGACGACCTACCGTGACGATGACTCAGTCTTGAAGGAGCGCTTCACATGAGCGGACCGTATGAGGGTATCAGGATCGTCGATCTGAGCGCGATGCTGGCCGGGCCGTGGGCGACCTCAATCCTGGGCGACCAAGGGGCCGACGTCATTAAGGTCGAGCCGCCGGGCCGGGGCGACCACACCCGCGCGCTGGGCAACCGGCGCGGCGGCCTGTCGTCCACGTTCCTCAACATCAACCGCAACAAGCGCTCGATCACCCTCGACCTCAAGAAGCCCAAAGGCCGCGACCTGCTGCTCCGGATCGCGGAGACCGCGGACGTGTTCGTGCAGAATTTCCGCCCCGGCGTGGTCGAGCGCCTCGGCGTCGGCTACGACGATGTCGCGACGGTCAATCCGCAGATCGTCTACCTGTCGCTCTCCGGCTTCGGCGAGAAGGGGCCGTGGGTCCACAAGCCGGTCTACGATCCGGTGATCCAGGCGCTCTCGGGACTCACCACCATCCAGGCCGGCTCCGACGCCGAACGCCCGCGGCTCGTGCGCACCGTGCTGCCCGACAAGCTCTCCGCCATGGCCGCCTCCCAGGCGATCGGCGCCGCCCTGTTCCGCCGGGAACGCACCGGCGCGGGCCAGCACGTCCGCCTGTCGATGCTGGACGCCGTCCTCTCGTTCCTCTGGGCCTCGGACTTCAACGCGCAGACCTGGCCGGACGCGGAGGTTTCCGACCAGGCGGCGGCCAGCTTCATAGACCTGATCTACCGCACGAAGGACGGCCACATGACCGTCGCCGTGATGTCTGACAAGGAGTGGCATGGACTGTGCACGGCGCTGGACCGGGAGGACTGGCTCGCCGACGATCGCTTCGCCACGCCGGCGGCGCGCGACGCAAATGTCGATTCACGCCTCGAGTTGACCCAGCAGGTGTTGCTCGAACGCACCACCGATGAGTGGATGGAACGTCTCGAAGTCTGTGGCGTGCCTTGCGCGCCGGCGCTGACCCGGAACGAAGTCGTCGACCATCCGCAGGTCGTCGCCAGCGACATCCTCGTCGAAACTGAGCATCATGCCGCCGGCCGGCTGCGCCAGACGCGCACCGCCGCCCGCTTCGAGGGCTCGCCGGCCGCCGACATGGCCGGCGCGCCGCAGATCGGCGAGCATTGCTCGGAAATCCTGGCCGAACTCGGCGTCGGCGCGGCGGAGATGGCGGACCTGTACGAGCAAGGCGTGATCGGCGGCGAGACCGACCCGGCGCTGACCGCTCATCGCGCGGCGGCCGAGTAGGGCGGGCTTCGGGACGCGGCGAATACGGAGCGAATTTCCGGATGGCGACCTTTCTCATCATCGGCGCCGACCGGGGCATCGGCCTGGCAATCTGCCGGCAGCTTGCGGCGCGGGGCGAGACGGTCGTCGCGGCCTGCCTGGGCCGGGGCGAAGCCTGCGCCGGCGCCGGTATCGAGGCGGTTCCCGGTATCGACGTGACCTCCGAATCCGCGGTCGCGCGGATGGCCGAAACGCTCGCCGCGCGCGACAGCAGCGTCGACTGCGTCATCCACGTCGCCGGGGTGCTCGGCCTCGATGCGCTGGGCCGCCTCGACTATGACGACGTGCATCGGCAGATCGAGATCAACACCGTCGGCCCGCTGCGCGTGGTCGAGGCGGCGCTGCCCCATCTGGCTCCGGATGCGAAAGTCGGGATCGTCACCAGCCGTGTCGGCTCGCTGGCCGACAACGGCACCGGGCAGATGTATGCCTACCGGGTCTCGAAAGCCGGCGCAAACATGGTGGCGCTCAACCTGCACCACGATCTGTCGAAGCGCGGCATTGCCGTAGCGGCGCTTCATCCCGGCATGGTCGCGACCGATCTGACAAAGGACATTCCGGGCGATTTCGAATACATAACGCCGGACGCGGCGGCCGAAGGCCTGATCCGGCGCATGGACGCGCTCACCCTCGAGACGTCGGGCCGCTTCTGGCACGCCAATGGCGAAGAGTTGCCGTGGTGAGGGCGGCCGGCGCGTTCGTGCGCCGGGGCCTCGCGGAGCGCCGGGCCCGCGGATATAAGGAAGCCCTCCGCCCGACAGCAAAGGCAGATTCATGACCGGCGCCCTCGACCTGCCGCTTATCCCGACGACGCTCACCGGCAGCTACGTCCAGCCGGACTGGCTGGTCGACCGCGAAATGCTGACCGGCCGTCCGCCGTCGCGCGCCCGCGGCGGCGATATCTGGCGCATTGACGGCGACGGCCTGGAGGAGGCGCAGGACGCCGCGACCCTGATGGCGATCCGCACCTTCGAGGAAGCCGGCCTCGACATCCTGACCGACGGCGAGATCCGGCGCGAGAGCTATTCCAACCGCTTCCACACCGCGCTCGACGGCATCGATATCGACAACCCGGCGATGGTGCCGGGGCGCTCGCCGGGCAGGACGATCCCGGTGCCGCGGATCGTCGGGCCGCTCAGCCGGCGCCACCCGGTCGAAGCGCGGGACACCGAATTCCTGCGCCGCCATACCGGCCGGGCGATCAAGATGACCCTGCCCGGGCCCTTCACGCTCTCCCAGGTCTCGGTCGACGAATATTACGGCGACGAGGAAGCCGTCGCGATGGCGCTGGCGGAGATTGTCCGGCAGGAGGTCGCCGACCTGTTCGCCGCCGGCGCCGATATCGTCCAGCTCGACGAGCCGTGGATGCAAGCGCGGCCGGAGAAAGCCCGGCAATTCGCGGTTCGGGCAATCGACCGCGCCCTGGCGGATGCCGCCGGGCCGACAGTCGTTCATCTCTGTTTCGGCTATGCCTATACGGTCAAGGAGAAGCCGGCCGGCTATTCCTTCCTGCCCGAGCTCGACGCCTGCGCCGCCGACCAGATTTCCATCGAGGCGGCCCAGCCGAAGCTGGACCTGTCGATCATGGAGCACCTGCCGTCCAAGCAGATCATGGTCGGCGTCATCGATCTCGCCGATCCCGAGGCCGAGACCGCCGAAACCGTCGCCGGCCGGCTGCGCGGGGCGCTCGACGTGCTGCCGGCCGAGCGGATCGTCGCCGCGCCGGACTGCGGGATGAAATATCTCGACCCGGCGATCGCCCGCGGCAAGCTCCAAGCCCTGATCGACGGCGCGGCCATCGTGCGCCGGGAACTTGACGGCTGACGCGGAATTCCGGCCGGCGCGCGGAATCGCGATGCGGCAACCGGTGGTCTCGCTCCGCCCCGATCCCTCGTGACGCTCCGGGATCTGGGAAAGGTTTACAGAGTCGAGAAGTGTCTATTCCGGTATGTCCGATCCTGCCGACAGCGCCGGCCCCGACCTAGCCGCGCGGGTTCTCGGGCCGCGAGCGCGCTGCCGCTTTACCATTGACAGAAGCTATAGCTGGTACAAGCCTGTAGTGCCTTGAATGCACAGCGCGCCGCTACGGGTTCCGGTCGATGGAGCTGAGACAACTTCGCTATTTCTGCAAGGTGGCCGAGCACCGCAGCTTCACCGCCGCGGCGGAAGCCCTGAACGTCTCCCAGCCGACGCTGGGCGTGCAGATTCAGAAGCTCGAAAAAGAGCTCGACCTCCGGCTCTTTCGGCGCCATTCGCGCGGCGTGGATCTGACGGAAGCGGGTTCCATCTATTTCTCTCACATTCAAGACGTGCTGCGACGCCTCGGGGTCGCCGAACAGGCGGTCGACCATTTGCGCACCGCGCCGAGGCAAGCCTTGAGAATCGGTGTCATTCCATCGGTCAGCATCGCCATGATGTCGACAGTATTGGAAGCCGCGGATTCGCTCGTTCCCGATCTCGAAATTTCAATCCTCGTCGAGTTCACCGAGAACCTGTCGCTCGCCTTGATCGCGGGCGAAATCGATTGCGCCCTGTCTTTCGCACCGGTACAGGACGAGCGGTTCGAGTCCACGCCGCTTTATCTCGACCGGATGCGCCTGATCGGCAGTCCGGCGCTGCTTGCAGGTCTTCCGGATAGCGTCCCTTTCACGGTAGCTGCGGCCCTGCCGCTCGCCCTGGACAAATACAGCGTCGCGCCACGTGCCGCCAAGGAGCTGGGCGTACCCCTGACGCGGTCGTTGCAGATTCGCTCGATGATGCTTCGCCAGGAGCTGGTCGCCAACGGGCAACGGGGCTTCATCGGCCCTTATTTGTTCATGCACAAACAAGTCGAGAAGGGCGAGCTGCGGTGCCATGACATCGAACAGCCCAGCATCTGGTGCCAACTCTACTTGAATTCGAAGCGCGCACAGACTTTGTCCGAGGCGGAACGGCGAATTTTCGACCTGATACGGCAGCATATCGACAGGTCGATCCGATCGGGCGAGTACCGGTGGTTGCCACCCAACGCAAAGGCATTCTCGGCCTCCCGGGATATAGGGGAGGCCTATATGTTGTATTAGCACTTCGTCATTTTCATCTTCCCCAATTCCGCCTACGACACCTTCCGGATCGTGACCGAATCGGTTGCGCAGGTTGTCGCTGCCTCAAACGCGGCATCGTAGAGTTGCAGATCGGGAGGAATTCATGGCTCAGCCATCGACCAATGCAAATCGCTGCCGGATTGCCGGTGCGTTTCTGGTTGTCGCGCCGTTGCTCGCGAGTTCGCCAGCGGCCGCCGAGGAGCTGTCGGTCGCCACTTTCATGCCGCCGCAGCACCACATCAACAAGAACCTGTTCGGATGGTTCGGCAAGGAGATCGCCAAGCGCTCCAACGGCAGCCTGACCATGAAGCTCTTCCCCGCCGGCCAGCTCGGGGCCGGACCCGTCCAGCAGTGGAAGCGGGTGGTCGAGGGCGTCGCCGACATCACTTTCGGGGTCCAGGCCTACACCGCCACCCTGTTCCCGCGCTCGATGCTGATCATCCCGCCGGGCAAATCGACGACGGCCCGGGAATCGACCGAGCGGCTGTGGAGGATCTACGACCGTTACCTCGCCCAGGAGTACAAGGCCGTAAAGGTCCTGGGCGTGTTCACGGTTGCCGGCAGTCTGATTGCCGCGACCCGGGACGTCTCGACCGCGAACGGCTTGCGCGGCGCGAAGCTCGTCCCCTATGCGGCGATGACGACCCCGATCGTAAAGGCGATGGGGGCGGTACCGGTGCAGATGCCCGTCACGCAGATGTACACCGGCCTTTCGACCGGCACGATCGATGCGACTTACGCCTCGTTCAACAACATCACCCCGCCCTGGAACTTCTGGGACGTCGCCAAATTCGTGGTCGGCAACGTTCCGGTCCAGTTCGCGGTCACATTCGTCGCGATGAACAAGGAGCGTTACCGGGGTCTGTCGCCCGAACACCGCAAGATCATCGACGATCTCTCCGGCATCACCCTGTCGCGCAAGGGCGCGGAGGCCTTCGACGGCGCGGATCGACGTTCGGAGAAACTGATGAAGACCTCACCCAAGATGGCGCGGGTCAATTGGATTCAGGTCTCCGCCGGGGAACGGGCCAAGATGGATGCCGCGGTCCAGCGCGGGCTGGAAGCCTTGTTCGCGGACTACGAAAATCGCGGCGTCAAGGACGCGCGAGCGATCTACGAGGCGATCAACAAGTAGAGAATTCTCGCGTATGGACGCCGGCGACAGCCGGCCCGGCTGGCTCCGCCGGCTGGATCGGTGGGTAGAACGGCTGACGTTCCTCGCCGGCGGGATCGGCCTTGCGGTCATGGTCCTGCTGACGAGCTGGAACGTGATCGTGATGCGCAAGGCGCTCAACGACCCGATCGTCGGCGCTGAAGACATCCTGATCCTCAACCTCGTGATTCTGGTCGCGGTCGCCATCCCCTATGGCGGTCGCTCCGGCGCGCATATCGAAATCGAGATTTTCGAGACCTGGATGACGAAGGCCTTCGCGCGCTGGTCCCTGGTCGCGATGAAGCTGCTCGCGATCCCCCTGGTCGCGGTCCTGGCCTGGCGGCTGTTCAGGTCGGGCGCATCGGCCCGCGAATTTGGCGAGGCGACGCAGCAACTCCTGATCTCCTACGAGCCGTTCTATTTCGCCATGGGAACGATGATCGCGCTCTACGCCGCAATTTTGATCGCCGATCTGATCCTGTTGCTCGCAGGCCGGAACCTTGCACCGATGCCCGAACCGGACGGCGAAGCGCAATGAGCATGTCGCTCATCGGCGTGATCGGGCTGCTCGTTCTGTTCGGGCTCCTGGCACTCCGTTTCCCCGTCGCGCTCACGATGATCTTCGTGGGCACGCTCGGTACTTTCTGCGCCCAGGCGAACCGCTTTATCGGCCTCGGCATGGCCAGCGACCGGGCGTGGGCACGAGGCTGGAACACGGCGATGTCCAACCTGTCGGGCGAGGCATTCGAGGTCGCCTCGAACTTCAATCTCCTGGTCATTCCGATGTTCGTGCTGATGGGCAATCTCGCGGGCGTTTCGGGCATGTCGCGCGACCTGTTCACCGCGGCGCACCGCTGGATCGGCCATTTCCGCGGCGGCCTCGCCTCGGCGACGATTTCGGCCTGTGCGGGATTCGCAGCCCTCTCGGGTTCCTCGCTGGCGTCCGCGGTCACGATGGGCCGCGTCGCGCTGCCCGAGATGAAACGGTTCAAATACGCGCCGGAGCTTTCGACCGGTGCAGTGGCGGCCGGGGGCACCCTGGGATTTCTGATCCCTCCGTCGGGCGGGATGATCATCTACGCGGTGCTGACCGACCAGTCGATCGGCCGGCTGTTCATGGCCGGCGTCGTACCCGGCATCGTCTTGACGCTACTCTTCATCGGCGCGATCTGGATTACCGTTCGGCTGCGTCCCGAAAAGGGGCCCGCCGCCGACCGCGCGACGCAGAGCGAACGCTTCAACTCGGTCGCCGCCGCGCTGCCGATCGTCCTGGTGGTCGGGATCACGATCGGCGGGATGTATACCGGCTTCTTCACCCCGGTGGAGGCTTCCGCCGTGGGTGCGCTCCTGACGTTCCTGGTCGCGCTCTGGCGGCGTTCGCTCGATGCCCGGCGGCTGCGCACCGTGGTGCTGCAGACCATGAAGGCGACGGCGACTGTCTTTCTGATCATCATCGGGGCGTTCGTCTTCATTCCCTTCATGTCGCTGACGGGACTTGCCGGCGACATGGTGAGCTTTCTCACCTCGCTGCCGATCGGCGAAATCGGCGTGCTGATCGTCGTCATTCTGATCTACATGTTCCTCGGGACGTTCCTGGAGGGCATCGCGATGCTCGTTCTCACCATCCCGGTGGTGATGGCGCTGGCGACGCAACTCCAGTGGGACCTGATCTGGTTCGGGATCATTGTCGTGATCGTCCTGGAAATGGGCATGATTTCCCCGCCTGTCGGCATCAACGTCTTCGTCGTAAAGTCGATTGCGCCGGAGGTGCCGATGCGCACGATTTTCCGGGGGATCTGGCCGTTCTGGTTCGCGATGGCGGTGATGATCGCGTTGCTGGTCGCGTTTCCGGGGATCGCGATGTTCTTGCCCAATACGATGTTGGGATCATGATGATCGGTTTCCGGCCGGCGCGCCCGTCCCCGGGCCCCTGGGCGACAGGACGGTCGGAACGACAAAGGAGAGACTGGAATGAGCAGGCTTGACGGAAAGGTCGCGGTCGTAACCGGCGCCGCCCAGGGCATCGGGGAGACATATGCGAAGGCGCTCGCGGCGGAAGGTGCGCGGGTTGTGGTTTCGGATATCGCCGATCCGTCCCGTGCGGTCGACGAGATCGCGAACGCGGGTGGCAAGGCCATCGGAAATATCGCCGACATAACCGATGACGGGTCGCTTTCGGACCTCGTCGACGCCGCCGAATCGGCGTTCGGGCCGATCGAGATCCTGGTCAACAACGCGGGGCTCTTCGCCGAGTTGCGCGTGACCCCGATCATGCAGATCCCGAACGAGGAATGGGACCGGGTGATGACGGTCAATGTGCGGGGCACGGTCCAGACTACCAGGGCCGTCGTTCCCAGCATGCTCAGGAACGGACGGGGCAAGATCGTCAATGTCAGCTCGGGCACCTTCTATTACGGCGGACCCGGCCTGGCGCATTACGTTTGTTCGAAGGGCGCGATTATCGCCTTCACGCGTTCGGCGTCGCGGGAATTCGGCGACAAGAATATCCTGGTGAACTGCATCGCGCCCGGCCTGACCGAGAGCGAAGGCGTCCGGAACCACCCCGATCTTCACGTCGCCCGTGCGCCGACCGTGCAGACCCGCGCCATCAAGCGGGACATGCTGCCCGAAGACCTGGTCGGGACGCTGCTGTTCCTGGCGAGCGAGGACAGCGACTTCGTGACCGGGCAGACCTTCAACGTCGACGGCGGCAAGTACAACCAGTGAGCCGCGCGCGTTGGCGGGGTCGCCTCCGACTGCCACCGCATCGGGTCCTGTATCGGACCACCGGCTGTATCCTGGGTTATCGATGCCGACGGAGACGGCACTCGGATGTTTCGATGACCGCTTCGACGACTTCGGTTTGGGGTATCGAAGTCGATCCTAGCTGCCGGGATTGAAAGCGTGCTCGAAGCGCTCCCGGTATTCTGCCAGTTTCACGCGGAACTCAGGTTCCGTTTTCCGGCCGGACCTGGCGTGCGGAGACTCTTCGGAGACGGCGCTGTATGGGAAGTCGTCGAGTCGCTGCATGCTCGGCCGGCTTGCCATACGGCCCCACCAGGCCCGGGTCAGCGGATAGGGCTCCAGCCAGAAATCGAGAAACCGGACCATCTCCAGAACTTTGACAAAGGGCGCAAGATTGGTTTCAGCCAACGTAAACCGATCGCCCATAAGGTAGGGTCGGCCGTCGGCGAGCGCGTGCTCCATCAGTTTGAAGATCATTTCGAACGACCCGATCGCGCGCATAACGTAGGGCGAGGAAACGCCTTCCCTGATGACCGACTGCTGGCGATAAAGCCGGTCGATGCTGGGAATGACTTTCCAGCGTTCCTCCATCTTCTCTCGCGGCACAGTCAGGCGGAATTTCGTAACGAAATTGACGACCGCCGTGGCTTCGAAGGCTCTCTCGTCAAACAGCTTGATCCATTCTTCCATGTAGTATCGTTCTGCGGGATCGCTGGGCTTCAGGGGCGGGTCGGGGCGCAGATCGTCGATATATTTGCAGATGAGCGAGGACTCGCGGATCGGCTTGCCGTTATGAACGAGGGTTGGCACGACCCCCTGGGGATTGAGCTTGAGATATTCGGGCTGGAACTGGTCCCGGTTCATCAGGATCATTTTGTGGGGGATCCAGTCCGTAATACCTTTCTCTGCCAGCGTGACGATTACCCGGTTGGAGCAGATCGAGTCGGTTTCTTCGAGATAGTACAATTCAAGCGTCATATCGGTCTCCTGCTCCGCGTGTATTTCCAAATTTTGATGTTTTCAGCGTGTTCGTCAGCGGGTCGTCGATGGCTTCGCTCAACAAATTGTTCGACGGTACCCGGGACGGAGTTGCCGTCACTGTCGAAAGGCGCGATGCGAAGGGAATCGCCGGATTTCATGACCGTGTCAACGGCGGCAGGTCCATGCACCGGTGCGGCGGCGCGAAGTTGCGCCACCGGCACGGCGATCTCTTGGCGATGTCGCCGTTTCACGGTATTCCGGTCCTGACGCCAGCGGAATTCCCGGAAGGCCTGATCGGCCGGTAGCGGGCGGCGACGCCGTACCGACCAAGAAGTGTCCGGCAGCCGGGGAATGATGGCACAACCGCGCCTGCGGTTCGCAGGCCACCCGCGTTCCGCGCCCGTCTGGAGGCTGCATGAACGTCACCGCCTATGCCGCATCGGTCGGTCATTCGGTCTGGTTCAGCCACGACCTGGGCGAGACGTGGAACCGCGCCTTCACGCCGACCGGCGGCATCTACAACGAATCTCGCGCCTGGTGCGTCGCGACCCATCCGGCGCGGCCCGGCGACGTGCTGGCGGGCACCGATCTCGGCGTCTACCGCTGGACCGTGGCGGCCGACCGCTGGGAGCATCTGCCCTCGCCAATGGACGGGCTGCACATCCTGCAGATCGGCCAGTCGCCCCACGATCCCGACGTCATCTTCGCCGGCACGCGCCCGGCACAACTTTTCCGCTCGGCCGACGGCGGGCAGACCTGGCGGCGCTGTGACATGGGCAACGGCGTGGAATGCGAGTTCATCAACACGCCGCGGGTGACGTCGATCCATTTCGATCCGCGCGACCGCGACACGATCTGGGTCACCATCGAAATCGACGGCATCTTCGTCAGCCGCGACGGCGGCGAGACCTGGCAGAAGTGCATCGACGGACTGAAAAGCCCGGACACCCACAATCTCGTCTTCTTCGACGACGACGCGGGAGACGGCCGCACGATCCTGTGCTCGACCGAGGAAGGCCTGCACCGCAGCCACGACGAGGGCCGGAGCTGGCAATTCGTCGAGGTGCCGGATGCGCCCTGGCCCTATTTCCGCTGCATCGCGAAGCGCACCGACGATTCCGGCGTCATGTTCCTCTCGGTCGGCGACAAGCCGTCGGGCGAACGGGGTATGCTGTTCCGCAGCCGCGACAGGGGCGAGACCTGGGAAATCGTTGACCTGCCGGAGCCACCCAACACCACAATCTGGTGGATCGCAACCAATTCGGCGGACCCGGACCTGATCTTCTTCTGCACCATCTTCGGCCAGATCTTCCGCTCGACCGACGGTGGCGAAAGCTGGCTCAAAATGCGCCGGGAACTGGGCGAACTGCGCATGATCGCCTGGCAGCCGGCCAACTGAATCCGACTTTTTCCCGGGGAGGAAAGCCATGCCGCACAATCTGGAAATGCCGCAATACGTTATCGACCGCATCATGGCCAAGCGCGGCAAGCTCGAGGTGTTCGACCGCTTCGATCCGGCGCGCACGGCGCTGGTCGTCATCGACATGCAGAATTTCTTTGTCGCCGAGGTCGAGACCGCGATCGGCATCGTGCCCAACATAAACCGGCTGGCCGATGTCGTGCGCGAGCGCGGCGGGGTCGTCGCCTGGGTGTTGCTGACCGTCGCACAGGAAATGGGCGGCGAGAGCCAGTGGCCGATCTATCACGACTATTTCTTCACCGAGGCCAAGATGCACGCCCACAAGGACGGCCTGACCGAGGGCAGCGAGGGCCACGCGCTGTATCCCGACCTGGTTGTGAAGGACGGCGACATTGTCAGCCGCAAGAGCCGGTTCAGCGCCTTCATCCAGGGCGCGTCGGACCTGGACGAACAGCTCCGGGCGCGCGGCATCGAGAACCTGCTGGTCTGCGGCACGGCGACCAACATGTGCTGCGAATCGAGCGCACGCGACGCCATGATGATCGGCTACCGCGCGACCATGGTGCTCGACGGCAACGCGGCGCGCTTCGACGAGGACCATCTCGCCGGGCTGACCAGTTTTTGGCAGAGCTTCGGCGACGTGCGCACCACCGACGACGTAATCGACAACCTGCTGCACGCGCCGGCCGCAGCCCAGGCGGCGGAGTAGGCGGCGACGTCATGAGGGAGGAGACGGCATGAGCGATATCCTGCGGATACCGGGCAACGTGCCGAGCCGATGCTGGGGCTCGGCCTACAAGGGTTTCGTCTGGGCGCTCGGCATGTCCGACGACTTTTCTCTCGATTTCGAGGAACAGGCCAAGCGCGCCTTCGCGGCCCTCGACCGCGGCCTCGCCGCCGCCGGTACGGACAAGACCCGGCTGATCACCGTGCAGGTCTATCTCTACGACATTGGCCGCAAGGGCGCGTTCGACCGCTGGTGGGCCGACTGGATCGGCGACGAGCCGCAGCACTGGCCGATGCGCTCCTGCGTCCAGGTCACTTTCGCCGGCAACAACAAGATCGAGTTGCTGGCGGTCGCCGCCCGGCCCGATCCGGACGACGATTAGGACCGGCCTCGTGTCGAGCCATTTCGTTTACCGGCCGCACGTCCGGTCCGGCGGCAAGGTCTACACGCCGGACCTGGTTATCGAACTGGCCTGGGCTTCCTACGGTGAGGGCAGGTTCCTGGCGATCCCGGTCGACCGGCTGACGACCGCCGCTGCCATCCAGCAGCCCGGCCGGAACCCGCACGGCATCGCGGCCATCGCCCTGGTTGCCGCCGGCGATGGCCCGCTGCTCACCGTCGCCTCCTTGCATGCGGCGGGGTACGCGGCGTCGGCGCTTCTGGCGTGCGCCAAACCGGTCAGCCGGCAGGCCTGGCGGCTGAAAGATGTCGCGCCGCATCTCGATCGGCTGATCCTGCGCAGCTGGCATCTCGCCGAAGGCAGGCGCCGACAGGCAACGGAGGAACCTGCAGACCGCGCAGCGGGCTTCGACGGTCTCAACGACCTGCCGCCCGAGCGCGTCATCCTGTTCGCCGCCCGGCATGCGCCGCAGCCCCGCCGCATGGCGGACGGTTTCGCCGTCGAACTGGAAGACCCGGTGCTCAGAGAGACTCTGAGCCTGAGTTATACCGCAGAGAATATCGAATAGGGTCGTTTTCGGCCCTGTTCCGGCGTTTCGACCGGAGCGCCGCAAGGCGCGAAGCCGGGCAACCGTCCGGCAAGGGTCTTCATCTCCGGGTCCGGCGGCTTGCTCCCGCGTCGAACCGATCGCCCGGAAAGTCGGGATCGGGGGATTCTACTCGTTCTTTGTCATCAGGTCCGCGACGTTCAGGTTTTTGCCGACCCGGTGGAATGGACGGCCAGCATCGCTGACAGCCACGACGACCACGATCTCGTCGCCGCGCGGGGCATCCGTGACCGAAACCTGCATCGCGTCGAAATGGCTGAAGGTCCACATTTCGTCCTTGTGATGCAGCGGGCAGTCGATCGCCGTGCCCGGCCCGCCGATCTTCTTGGTCGACGGCATGATCGACTTCGCCGGGCCGACGATCGCGCGCACCGGCTTGCCCATCGTGGGGTGCATCACCGCCGCCGCGTGCTCGCGCTCCCCCTTCACACCGACGATCGCCGCCTTGCCGTAGCTCGCGACCGACGCCCCGTCGATGCCGAGTGCGTCGATCGCGCGCTGCACCAGAAGTGCGCCGAGCTCGGCGCCAGCCTGCTGGAGCTCCTCCAGTTCTTCGTCGTAGACCCCGGCATACGGGTTCGCGATCACCGCAATCGCCGCGGCATGGCGGGTCGCCGGCTCCACTGGCCGGTCGAGCTCGCGCCGTGTCTCCTCGACGACGGTGACGATCTTGCGGATTTTCATACCGTTTTCTCCCGATTGTGGCAGGCATGACTGGTTTCGGGGCACTATGCCACCGCAGAAGCCGGTTGCAACGCCTGCATTCTGCGACTGCCCGTCCGTCGCTGGCGCGTGCCACAGGGGTTGGCATCGCCTCGGGCGCAGGTTTCCGGGCAAAATGTCCGTGCCGTGGCATGGGCGACAGGGCGCTCAGCCCTTGCGGTCCCGGAGCCGCTGCCGGGCCTCTTTGAGCAGTGCCCCGGCGCCCCAGCCGGTTTCGCCGCTGCCCTCCAGCGCCTCCATGATGGCGATCAGGTTGTCGTCGCGGATGCGCTCCAGCTCGCGGATCGAGAGGCCCGCGGCCTGCGCGTCGGACTGGCCGGCGATGGTGTCGATGAGGGCGCCGTCAAGGTCCGGCACGTCGGTCAGCTTCGTCCACGGCCAGGCGAGGCAGGGTCCGAACTGTTCCAGGAAGTGGCGCATGCCGGCCTCGCCGCCGGCCAGCCGGTAGGTCTGGAACACGCCCATCTGGGCCCAGCGCAGGCCGAAGCTGTAGCGCATGACATCGTCGATCTCCGCGACCGTCGCGATGCCGTCATGGACCAGCCACAGCGCTTCGCGCCACAGCGCCTCCTGCAGCCGGTCGCCAATGAAGGCGTCGATCTCCTTGCGAACCACGACCGGCTTCATGCCGAGCGAGGCATAGACGCGACTGGCGTGCTCGACCGAAGCGGGGAGGGTATCCTGCCCGGCGACGATCTCGACCAGCGGCAGCAGGTAGACCGGGTTGAACGGATGGCCGACCAGCAGCCGCCCGGGATGCGTCAGCCCGCGCTGCATCTCGCTCGGCACGAGTCCGGAAGTCGAGGACGCGATGACGATGCTGGCCGGCGCCGCCGCGTCGATCTCGGCGAGGACGGCGCGTTTGAGGTCGAGTCGCTCCGGCACGCTCTCCTGAATGAAGTCGGCGCCATCCACGGCGTCGGCGATATTACCGGCGATGCGCAGCGCGCCGGGGGCCGGGCGGTCGTTGCCGAACAGCCGGGCGAAGGCGCGCTCGGCGTTGTCGAGCATGGCGCGCGACGCACCTTCGGCGTCCGGGTCCGGATCGTAGATCGCGACGTCGATCCCGTTGAGCGCGAACCGGGCCGCCCAGCCGCTGCCGATCGTCCCGCCGCCGATGCAGGCGGCGCGTTCGATGCTGTCTGTCATGGACTCCTCGACCCTGCGCCCGGCGCGGCGCTGACCTGACGACGCGCGGCTCAGCGCGTGCGTAGCGCGAGCTTCTCGCGCACCGCCTCCGGTCCGAGCACCCGCACCCCCATATTCTCGGCGACGCCGACCGCCCGCGCCACCAGGTCCGCATTGGTCGCGAGCACGCCCCGGTCGAGCCAAAGATTGTCCTCCAGTCCGACCCGGATATTGCCGCCGGCGAGCAGCGCCAGCGCGACATAGGGCAACTGGTTGCGGCCGAGCGAGAAGGCCGAGAAGGTCCAGCCCTCCGGCAGGTTGTTCACCATCGACATCAGTGTGCCGATATCGTCCGGCGCGCCCCACGGGATGCCCATGCAGAGCTGGACCATGACCGGATCGTCGATCAGACCCTGCCCGGCCAGCCATTTGGCGAGTACGAGATGGCCGGTATCGAATATCTCGATCTCCGGGCGCACGCCGATCGCCTGAACCCGCTTCGCCATCGCCGCCAGCATGGCCGGCGTATTGGTCATGATGTAGTCGCCCTCGCCGAAATTCATCGTGCCGCAGTCCAGCGTGCAGATCTCCGGCAGCAGCTCGGTCACATGGGCCAGCCTCTCCCCGGCGCCGGCCATGTCGGTTCCTTCCGGCGAAGGCGGCAATGGCCGGTCGGCCGGGCCGAGGGTGAGGTCGCCGCCCATGCCGGCGGTGAGGTTCAGCACGACATCGACACCGGAGTCGCGCACCCGCTCGACGACCTCGCGGTAGAGCGCCGGGTCTCGCGCCGGCTGCCCGGTCTCCGGGTCGCGGACATGGATATGGAGGATCGCCGCGCCGGCCCGCGCCGCCTCGATTCCCGAGTCGGCGATCTGCGCGGGGGTTACCGGCACCTTGTCCGACCGCCCGGTCGTATCGCCGGCGCCGGTCAGCGCACAGGTGATAAAGGCTTCGCGGCTAGGGCTGAGCGCCATGGTCGGGTATCCCTTCCGTGTCAGGGTGGACTATCGCTGATAACCACTGCGCCGGCACGCCGAAATCTTACGCTACCGTACGAACAGGCACCGGCTTCACGTCGCCCAGGTAAAGGGCTTGCCCAGAATTATCCTCTGCTCCTTCGCGCCGTACCAGCCGGCCGGGCGGTGTTCATCGGTGTGCATGTAGCAGCGGATGCGGACCTCGCGGCTGCCCGGCGCGAAGGTCAGGACGCGGCTGTGCGGCATGGCGTGGTCCGCTACGAAATGGCGGGTCAGCGCCGCGGCGTTGACGAAGGTCGTGCCGCCATAGCGGGTCTCGACATGGGATTTGCCGCCGCGCTCGTCGTCCGGATTGGTATGGGTATGGCCGCCGAACCACAGGTCGACCGCGCCGGGATTGTCCGCCAGATAGCGCTCGAACCGCCCGGAATCCGCCGCCCCGCCGACCCAGTAGAGATAGGACGCGCCGTTCGGCGTCCCCTCGGCGTAGTAGCCGTGATAGTCGGTCTGCCAGGCGCCGTCGGGGCCTTTCTTCATGCCCTCCCATTCGCCGCTCGCGACCGTGGTCTCCTTGAGGACATAGTGGTGGACCGACACCACGATCCGGTCGCCGCGGCTGCGCTCGACCATGTCGGCCCACCAGTCGAAGGTTTCCGCCGTCACCACGCCGCCGGGATTGCCGCCGAGCGGGCCGCGGCCCAGCGCCTGCGAACGCTCGTTGACGTCGCTCATCATCAGGAAGCGGATGTTGCCGACATCGAACCAGTAGCGCTCCCATGTGCCGTGGACCGGATAGGGGTAGCGGCTGCGCTCGACGCCCGAGGTCGCCGTGTTTTCCCCCATCGGGTCGATCCAACGGCGGAACCAGCTTCCCTCCGGCTCGCCCAGATGGTCCCGGTCGTGGTTGCCGCATACGCTGTAGACCTGCTCGCGGCGATGGTCCCGCAGCGCGCCGAACTGGCGGACGATCTCCGTGCCCTCTTCGTCGTTGGGCGGGCCGAATGCGGCGCTGTAGTCGCCGACATTGATGCAGATGTCCCAGTCGAAGGGCGGCGCGCCCCCGCCATCGGTCCCTTCGCCCCGTTCCGACTGGCGCAGGGCGTCGGCCAGGCTCTCCCGTCCCCGCGACTTGTCGTAAATCACATGGGCGCACCCGTTGGCCCACAGGTGGAAGGGGCGGTCGCCCCCAGTCATTCGACGGCGCTCATTCGACGGCACTCATACGCCGAGCTTCTTGCGCGGCCGCCGGCCGAGCCAGAAGACGGCGCCGGCGCTAAGGACCAGCATGGCGATCAGGAACGGATGGCCGAGAAGGTCGGTCGCGTCCTCGAACAGGATCACGGTGTGGCGCAGCGAGCGCTCGACCATCGGCCCGAGGATGAAGCCGAGGATGAAGGCGATGATCGAGAAATCCAGCTTGCGCATGAGATAGCCCAGTACCCCGAACGCCATCATGGTCGCCACGGCGAAAAGCCCGCCGCCGGCGATGAAGGATCCGGTGATGCACAACAGGGCCACGGACGGCATGACGACGCTGCGCGGCGTCCGCACGGCAAGCGAGAACAGCCGCAGGCCGATGCTGCCGACCAGCAGGTTCATCAGGTTGGCCAGGATCAGGCAGCCGAACATGCCGTAGACCAGCGTGGCGTGGTCGCGGAAGATCATCGGGCCGGGCGTGATGCCGTGGATCAGGAACGCTCCGGCCAGCAGGGCGGCGGCGACGTTGCCGGGTATCCCCAGGGTCAGCAACGGAATCAGGTTCGAGCCGACGACGGCGCTGTTGGCGGCTTCGGTCGCGGCGACCCCTTCGAGCCGACCCTTGCCGAACTCCTCCGGGTGCTTCGACGCCTTCATGGCCGCACCGTAGCCGAGGAAGCCGGCGAGGCTGGTGCCGAGGCCAGGGATTGCGCCGATCACGGTGCCGATGACGGCGGAGCGGGCGACGGTGCCGCGCACCTGCCGGAAATCGCTGCGGGTGAAAGCGTTGTCCTCCGGGTTCCCGGAGAATTCGACCATGCCGCCCTCCGCAGCGTCCGCCCGCAGATACGAGCGTTCGATCTGCAGCACGACTTCGGAAAAGGCGAGCAGGCCGATGGCGACGCCGGCGAAGGACAGGCCGTCCTCCAGTTCGAGCACGTCGAAGGTAAGGCGCGGGATGGCGGCCTCCGGGTCGATGCCGATCATGCTGAGCAGCACGCCGAGCGCCGCCGCGATCAGCCCCTTGATCATCGAGTTGCCGAGCAATGCCGTCACGAAGGTGAAGGCGAAAATCAGCACGCCGAGCAACTCCGGCGGCCCCATCCTGAGCGCGATGACGGCAAGCGGCGCGGCCACCAGGATCAGCACGATGTCGCTGAAGGTGTCGCCGGCGACCGAGGAAAAGAGCGCGGTTTTGAGCGCCTTGCCGGCCTTGCCCTGCTGCGCCAGCGGATGGCCGTCGAGCGCTGTCGCGGCGGCTTCCGGCGTTCCCGGCGTGTTGAGCAGGATGGCCGAGATCGAGCCGCCGAACTCGCCGCCCTTGTTGACGCCGAGCAGGAAGGCGATGGCCGCCAGCGGCGTCATGTAGAAAGTGAGCGGCACCGCGATCGCGATCGCCATCGGGCTGCTCAGCCCCGGAATCGCCCCGACGGCGATGCCGAGAACGACGCCGAACAGCACGAATCCGAGGGTCAGCGGTGTGAAGGCCAGGGCGAGGCCGGCAAGGACGGCGTCCATCGCGCTAGCCCGGCGTTCCTGCCGCGGACACGGTTTGCGTAACGTGCCGCCTTCTCGTTTGAATCCCCCTCTCCTTGGGGGAGGGGGGACGCGCTGCCGCACGAAGAAAGCCCCCTCTCCCCGTCGGGGGAGAGGGCTGGGGAGAGGGGGCGGCGGCCGAAAGCCCCTTCCGCCCCGGAGGGTGTTGCGACATGGATTGCGCCATCGCTGAGACGTCCGCCCCTACGGCAGCGGGATGGTGAGGATCTGCCAGAACACCGCCCACAGGACAAGCGGGGCGGCGCAGGCGACGGCGGCGACGGTCAGGGGGCGGCGAATTCGCATCAGCAGCATCGCGCCGAGGATGGCGGCGGCCCCGCCCGCCAGGTAGCCGGCCAGCGCGACCGTCGCAAATACAGCTGCCAGCCATGCTGCGACCAGAAGGACGAAGCCGGCATGGCGCCCGGTGAGCGGCGGTTCCCGTTCCGCCGCTTCCCGTTCCGCCGCTTCTCCTTCCGCAGAATTCCCGGTCGCCGGCCGCCGCAGCAGGCTGCGCAGCGCCAGCAGGGCGGCGAGGCCGGTCAGCAGGATGGCGATCACCTGCGGCATGAAGGCCGGCGCGAGATCGTCCATACCGGGATCGTCGATCGTTCCCGGTATGAAGACGAACAGCGTGACCAGCCCGAACGCGCCGAGCAGCGCGGCGGCGGCGCCGTCGAGGGCGCGCATCGGCGCTATCCCCGCAAGGCGGCCGAACGGGCCGGTCGTGCGCCCGCTACTTCTTCAGGCCGGCCTTGACCTTGGCCCAGGCGGCGGCTTCGGCCTGCACTTCCTTTGTGAGCCCTTCGGAGCCCTGGTAGTTCGGCGCCAGCTTGCGGCGGGTAATGAAGGTCTGCACAGGCTTCGAATCGATCGCCGACTTGAGCGCCCCGTCGAGCTTCGCCTTGACGTCCGCCGACAGGCCCCTGGGCGCCGCGATGATGTAGGCGCCGCAGAAGGAGAGGTCGTAGCCCATCTCCTTGAGCGTCGGCACCGTGTCGGACGGCGCATTGAGCCGCCGGTCGTCAGTCGCCGCGATCACCCGCACCTCGCCCGTGCGCAGATAGGGGATGTGGTGGCCGCCGCTCCAGCCGAGATCGACATGGCCGCCCAGGACCTGCTGGATCACGGCCGGCGTGCCCTTGACGTTGATGACCCGCAGCTTGACGCCGTTCTTCCCGGCCAAGTGGCGCAGCAGGAAGGTCGCCGGCGGGGCGGGCGAGGAGGCCGAGAGGGCCTTGCCGCCCTTGGCCGCAGCAAAGGCGTCCTTCAGCGATTTGTAGGGCGATTTCGCCCCGACGAAGACCGCGCACTGCGCCCGGGCGATCGAGGCGAGCAGGGTCGCGTCGTTTACGCCGTAGCGCTTCTTGCGCGCGAACACCGGGTTGAACGACCAGGTGCTGGTGACCGCGATGCCGATGGTGTAGCCGTCCGGCTTCGCCTTGGCGATCGCCGCGGCCAGGACGCCACCGCCGGCGCCGGCCTTGGCCGTCGGCACCACCGGCTGGCCAAGCGTGCCTTCCATATGCTTGGCGATCAGCCGACCGACCGTATCGACCCCGCCGCCGGCCCGGAAGCCGACCAGCATGGTGATCGGCTTCTCCGGATAGCCGGCCGAAAGGGCCGGCGCGGACATTGTCGTTGCGCCGGTCAGCGCGGCCAGTCCTGCCGCCAGGATCGCTGTCGCGCCTGGATTGTTGCGTATCATCGTAAATTTCCCTCCCAAGGCGCCGGTGACGGAAGCGGCGCGCGGTTCCTTCTTGGCTCCCGACGCGCCGCGACGCCGACGCGTCGTTGCCCCGCGTCGCAATTGCGGACAGTCAAATTGTGTCCCGACCCGCTCGCCCTTTCAAGGGGCGAACGGGCCATGAAGTGCGCCCGTAGATCCGTCGGAATCAAGACGTCCGGCCGGTCGGAGACCGCGGCCCCGAAAGCCGCTCCGGGGCAATCGGGCCACAGCGGCGGCACGCGCTTCGATACGCCTCGGACTAAATCCGGCGCTACTCAGGATTAGGGGCAGGCAAAAGAGTTTCTACCCGTGCCCTCATCCCGAGCAGGCGCGCTTGCTCGCTATATCGAGGGACGCCCGCCTACCGCCGCGCCTCGGTCATCTCCGTGCCGGAATAGACCGCGCCGATCATCCGCTGCATGGCCGCGGCATGGGCGGCGAGGCCGGCGTCGTCGAGGTCGGCGCCGGGGCGCGGCTCGAGCTCGAAATTGCCGTGGCGGTCCGTGCCGCGCACAAGCATGGCGGAATCGTCGATCTTCACCTGGCGGACATAAGTCGGGATATAGCGCACCGCGAGGCCGATGCGCCGGTCGGGCGTGGCGTTGGGCTTCGAGCCGTGGACCAGCCGGATATGGTGCAGCGAGAATTCGCCGGCCCTGAGCGGCACGTCCACGGCCTCGGCCTCGTCCACCGTCATCTCGATCTCCTGGCCGCGGGTCAGCAGGTTGTCGGCGGCGTAGGTATCGCGGTGGGCGATCTGGTCCAGCTTGTGCGATCCGGGCAGGAACTTCATCGCGCCGCTCTCGACCGGGGCGTCGGTGAACGCCACCCAGGCGGTAACGACATCGGCCGGGTCGAGGCCCCAGTAGGTCGAATCCTGGTGCCAGGAGACGAAGGCCGGGTCCTCGGCCTCCTTGATGAAGAAGTTAGTCGTCCAGCACAGCAGGTCCGGGCCGAGAATGTCCTCAACGGCGTCGAGGATGCGCGGATGGTGGACGATCGCGTCGGCCCAGCGGAACAGCAGATGCACCTTGTGGCGCATGTTGGCGTGGATCGCGTCGCCGGTGCTTACCTCGTAGGCTTCCAGCGCATCGCGATAGCCGCGGGCCTCGGCGGCGGAAAAGGCGCGCAGCGGGAACAGGAAACCGTCGTGCTCGAACGCCGCGATCTGTGTTGCGCTCAGCATCTTGCCCATCGGGGGTCTTCCTCCGTCCTGATTGTTCCGCCCTTCGATACGCGGCTTCGCCGCTACTCAGGACGAGGGTGAGATTAAGAAAACCCTCATCCCGAGTAGGCGCGCCTGCGCGCCGTATCGAGGGGCCGCTCAGTTCTTCGTCTCGCTGCCGGCGTGGAAGGCGAACACGGCGCCTTCCTTGATACCCTCGGGCCAGCGCGTGGTCATGGTCTTGAGGCGGGTGTTGAAGCGGATGCCCTCCATGCCGTGCATGTAGTGGTCGCCGAACAGCGAGCGCTTCCAGCCGCCGAAGGAATGGTAGGCGACCGGCACCGGGATCGGCACGTTGACGCCGACCATGCCGATCTTGGCCCGGGTGAAGAAATCGCGCGCGGTGTCGCCGTCGCGGGTGAAGATGGCCGCGCCGTTGCCGTATTCGTGGTCGTTGACCATGCCGAGCGCGTCCTCGTAGCTCTCTGCGCGCACGACCGAGAGTACGGGACCGAAAATCTCCTGCGTGTAGATCGACATGTCGGTCGTCACCCGGTCGAACAGGCAGCCGCCGAGGAAGAAGCCGTCCTCATAGCCCTGAAGCCGGATATCGCGCCCGTCGACGACAAGATCGGCGCCGGCGTCGATGCCTTCGCCGATCAGGCTCTCGATTCGCTCAAGGCTCTGGCGCGTGATGACCGGCCCCATCTCGGAGGACGGGTCGGTATAGGGGGCGACCTTGAGGCTCTCGACCCGGGGTTTGAGCGTGCCCACCAGCCGGTCCGCGGTCTCCTCGCCCACCGGCACGGCGACCGACACCGCCATGCAGCGCTCGCCGGCCGAGCCGTAGGCCGAGCCGATCAACGCGTCGGCGACCTGGCCCATGTCTGCATCCGGCATCACGACGAGATGGTTCTTGGCCCCGCACAGCGCCTGCACCCGTTTGCCGGAGGCGGTGCCGCGGGTGTAGATATACTGCCCGACCGCGGTCGAGCCGACGAAGCTGACGGCATCGATATCCGGATGGTCCAGGATGGCGTCGACGGCTTCCTTGTCGCCGTTCACCACGTTGAATACGCCGGCCGGCAGCCCGGCTTCGGAGAGCAGCCCGGCGATGCGCAGGACGACCGACGGATCGCGCTCCGACGGCTTGAGCACGAAGGCGTTGCCGCAGGCGAGCGCCACCGGATACATCCACAAGGGCACCATGGCCGGGAAGTTGAACGGCGTGATGCCGGCGACGACGCCGACCGGCTGGCGGATCGCGAAACTGTCGACGCCGCTCGCCACGCTTTCGGAATATTCACCCTTGAGGAGCTGGGGGATGCCGCAGGCGAACTCGACCACCTCGATGCCCCGGGCCATCTCGCCCATCGCATCCGGCAGGGTCTTGCCGTGCTCGGCCGACAGCATTTCGGCCAACTCTTCGGTGTGCGCCTTGAGCAGGCTGCGGAAGGCGAACATGACCTCGGCGCGCTTGGCCGGCGGTGTCGCGCCCCAGGCCGGCTGCGCCGCCTTCGCGGCGGCGACCGCACGGTCGACATCCGCCGCGCTGCCGAGCGCGACCTGCGCGGTGACGGCGCCGGTCGCCGGGTTGCAGACATCGCCGAACCGGTCGGAAGCGCCGGCCCAGACCTCGCCGGATACATAATGCCGCACAGTGTTCATCGCTCGGGTCTCCCTTGCAGGTGGATGGCGGCGGAGGCGCCTGCGGAGAGGTCGGTTCGCCGGAAGCATCATTCCCATGGGGCTGCGTCCCCGCGCAACCGCATGATTGTAGCATGGGCTCTGTCGGCAAGGCCTGGCGGGCGGGTGGGAGTCGCTAAACGTCCTGCCCCAGCGGCGCCGGCTCTCCCTCGAACACGGTGCCCCACACCGGGATGTTCCTGAGGTCTTCCGGCGGCGTCTCGAAGGGGTCAGCCTCCAGCACGGTGAAGTCGGCCTTCTTGCCGGCGCGGATGCTGCCGATCTCGTGCTCCATGCCGAGGACGTAGGCGGCGTCCACGGTAATCGCGCGCATCGCCTGTTCGATGGTCAGCCGCTCCTCCGGCGCCATCACTGCGCCGCTCTCGCTCAGCCGGTTGACCGCGACCCAGGCCGAGGTCAGCGGCAGGGCTGGCGCCATGGTGAAATCGGTGTGCAGGGCGAACGGGATATTGTGGCGGGCGACTGTGCCCATCCGCGCGATCTGCGAGGCCCGCTCGTAGCCGAAACTGTGCCGGTAGTAGGCGTCGGCCAGTTCGTGAACGTAGTAGACGTTGGCCGAGACCACGGCGCCGAGGTCGGCGATCCGGCGCACCTGTTCCGGCGTCGAGACGCCGAAATGCTCGATGGTGAAGCGGTGGTTCACCCGCGGGCGCTCGAACTGCAGCTTTTCCAGCACGTCGAGCGCCAGCTCCAGGCCGAGGTCGCCGGTGCAGTGGACGTGGATGCGGAAGCCCTCGTTCCAGAAGGCGCGGGCCAGCGCCTCGACCTGCTCCGGCGGCATCAGCCATTCGCCGTGATGGCCGTCGATGAAGCCGGGTTCCTGCAATTGCATCAGTTCGGCGTAGAAGCCGCCGTCGGTGAACAGCTTGACGCCGTTGCCGAACTGCAGCCGATGGGTGCCGCGCGCCACCATGGCCCGGACCCGGGCGACCTCGGTCGCTTCATCGCTCGACGCAGCGCCGCGCTCGGTCGCCCGCGGGATCATCTGGCAGCGGAAGGGGATATCCGGCCGGTCGAGCACCTTGAGCAGCGCCGGCCATTCCATCTCCAGGTTGGCCAACGGCACGGCCATGTCGCCGATGGTGGTGTGGCCACCGGCATGGACCGAGCGGGCGACCTGCTCCAGCCCGCCCAGGAAGCGTTCCGGCGTGTAGAGATAGTCCTTCATCCCGTTGAGCGCGACCGACAGGCCGGTTTCGTAAAAGCGCCCGGTGTCCGGATCGATCTGTTCGTGACGGGCCAATTCGTCCCGATTCAGGCCCATCCAGTCGATGGCAGCATCGTTGACGATAATCTCGTGGAATGAACGCTGCCAGACGAAGATCGGCCGGTCCTGCGAGATGCCGTTGAGCGCCTGCCGGTCGACCGTGCCGTGCCAGATCTTGTGAAAGCCCCATGTAACCAGCGGCTCGGCCGGGTCTTCCATCTGCGCGTCGATCGCCGCCAGCTGGTCGAGATAGGCGTTGTGGCCCTTGATCGGTGCGGCGACCCGGCCCGGCAGCCGCCATTCCATCGCCGTGATGAAATGGCAGGGCAGCAGGACCGCCGCCAGCGTTGGGTGCAGGTGCGGGTCGATGAAGCCCGGCATCAGCACACGATCGCGGAACGTATCGTCGATCCGGTGCGGGTGGGCGTCCAGCCATGGGCGCAGGGTTTCGAGCGTGCCGACCTCGACGATCCGGTCGCCGCGCAACGCTACAGCCGTGGCAACAGGTAGCGACGGATTCATGGTGCGAATTGTCCGCGCTGTGTAGACGGTCAGGTCGTTCATATGCTGATATTCCGCCGGTTCGTTCCAGGGCGTCACCAAACCCGATTTCACGGCATTTGTGCAGGTGCCAAATTGCCGGGCGGAATACCGGGGGATGCCGCACGGGCGGGCCGGTACGATTTTAGCGCAGCGGCCGCCAAAGGCGCTGGGCTCCAACGGGAGGAACTCCATGCTCAGAAAATTCGGCCTTGCGGCCCTGACCGCGGCAGCGGCGCTTCATGCCGCGCCGGCGATGGCCGCCGATATGCCCAAGAAGGGCGGCACGCTGGTGCTGGTCTCCAGCCAGGTGCCGCGGCACTTCAATCCGGCGGTCCAGTCCGGCATCGCGACCATGGCGCCGGGCGCGCACATCTTTGCCACGCTGGTCCGGGCCGACGCCAACTGGAAACTGCATCCTTATCTGGCGAAGAGCTGGACGACGTCGGCAGACGGCAAGTCCGTGACTTTCAAGCTTCGCACGGACGCCAAGTTCCACGACGGCAAGCCGGTGACCTCGGCAGACGTCAAATTCTCCATCGAGACCCAGAAGGCCAACCATCCGTTCAAGACTTCGCTCGGAGCGGTCGCCGGCGTCGAAACGCCCGATGCCCACACCGTCGTGGTCAAGCTGAAGAATCCTCATCCGGCGCTGACGCTGGCGATGTCGACCTCGATCGTGCCGATCATCCCGAAGCACGTCTACGGCGACGGCCAGAATCCAAAGACCCATCCGCGCAACATCAAGAATGTCGTCGGCTCCGGCGCCTACATTCTGAAGGAATACAAGCGCGCCCAGTATATCCTGCTGGAGCGGAATCCGAACTACTTCCTCAAGGGCCGGCCCTACATGGACCGGATCATCTACCGGATCATCCGCGATTCCTCTAGCCGCACCATCGCTATTGAGCAGGGCGACGGCCACATGTACCCCTTCATGTCGGAAGTCGCCGCCATCGCACGTCTCAAGAAGAGCGACAAGCTGGTCGTGACCGACAAGGGCTATGCCGGCATCGGGCCGAACACCTGGCTCGCTTTCAATACGAAAGAAGGCCCGACTGCCGATGTGCGCGTCCGGCGCGCCATCGCCTATGCCATGGATCGCAAGCACATCACCGAAAAGCTGCACCGCGGCGTCTCGACCGCCTCGACCGGTCCGATCGTGCCGGGTTCTCCCTTCTATACGAAGGATGTCGAGACCTACGACCTGGACCTGAAGAAGGCCGAGGCCCTGCTCGAAGAGGCCGGCTACAAGAAGAAGGCTGACGGCACCCGGCTCGAGTTGACCATTGATTATCTGCCGGCCGTGCAGGACGTGCAGCAGCGCATTGCCGAATACGCCAGGTCGCAGCTCAAGAAGATCGGCATCAAAGTCACGGTGCGCAACTCGCCGGATTTCCCGACCTGGGCCAAGCGCATTTCTAACTGGCAGTTCAACATGACGATGGACCTGCCGTTCAACTGGGGCGATCCGGTTATCGGCGTGCATCGGTCCTATCTGTGCAATAACATCAAGAAGGGCGTCATCTGGTCGAACACCCAGCAGTACTGCAATCCGGAGGTCGACAAGATCCTGGCGGCTGCGGGGCAGGAGACCGACCCGGCCAAGCGTCGGGCGCTCTACGTCAAGTTCCAGCAGATACTGGCCCAGGAACTGCCGGTCTACTGGATCAGCGTGCTGCCCTACCACACCGCCTACAACAAGAATTTGGGCGGCCCGCCGGTTGGCATCTGGGGCATCGTTTCCCCGATGGACGACATCTACTGGAAGAAGCAGCCCAAATAGGGCGTCTCCGAAAAAAAGCGGTCCGCCGCATTAAATTGCCGGGCCGGCAGTTAATAGCTGCCGGCCCGGTCTTTTTGGCGTAAGGGTGCATCATGCGACGGTGCAGGGTTCCTAGAGGCCGGCCGTGAGGCTGCCGGCCGTCATTGCGAAACGCCTCGGCTATGCCCTGGTGCTGCTGTTTGCGGTGCTGGTGCTGAACTTCACCCTGCTTTACCTGGCGCCAGGCGATGCCGCGGAGACCATCGCCGGCGAGGCCGGCGGCGCATCGCCGGAAATGCTGGCCAAGATACGCCAGGACTACGGCCTCGACCTGCCGTTCTTCGACCAGCTCTATCTTTATCTCTTCAAGGTTATCCAGGGCGATTTCGGCCACAGTTTTTATTTCGATCAGCCGGTCACCACGGTGATTTTCGAGAATCTCTCGCCGACCCTGCTGCTGGTCATCTCATCGCTGCTGATCGCGATATCCTTCGGCACCTTCCTCGGCGTTTTCGCCGCGCGCCGGCCAAACGGTCTGCTTAGCCAGATCATCACCGTCCTCGCTTTGCTCGGCTATGCCCTGCCGGTGTTCTGGACCGGGATCATGCTGGTCATCCTGTTCGCGTCGATGATCCCGCTGTTCCCGACTTCGGGCATGGATGCCGGCCCCTTGGGCGCGTCCGGTTTCGGCTATGTCTGGGAGGTGCTGCATCATCTGGCGCTGCCGGTCCTCACCCTCTCGACGATCTATCTCGCCTTCTACAGCCGCTTGTCGCGCGCCAGCATGATGGACGTGCTGGGCGCTGACTATATCCGCACGGCCCGCGCCAAGGGGCTGAACGAACGGGTCGTTATTTTCAAACACGCGCTGCGGAACGCCGTCCTGCCAGTCGTGACCTTTGCCGGCCTGCAGTTCGGCGCCCTGTTCTCCGGTGCGGTGCTGGTCGAAACGGTGTTCAGCTGGCCCGGCCTCGGCACGCTCGCCTTCGATTCGATCCTGCGCCGCGATACGCCGACCCTGCTCGGCATCCTGTTCTTCTCGGCGCTCATCGTCATTATCGCCAACCTGCTGACCGACCTAGCCTACCGGCTGGTCGATCCGCGCATCAAGAGCGCGGCAAAGTCATGACGACGCCGACGCCGGTCGTCCCGGCGGAAGAGCCCGTCTTCATCGAGGTCGAACGGCCGTGGCGCGAAGCCTGGCGCATGTTCCGGCGGAATACGGCGGCCGTCGCCGGCCTCGTGACGCTGACCCTGATCGTTCTTGTCACCGTGCTCGGCCCGTTCGTCTACCCGGTCGATCCGTTCGCCCCGACCGGGCCATTGCTGCTGCCGCCGGGCGAGCAGGGCTTCCTGCTCGGCACCGACCAGCAGGGCCGCGACCTTGTCGTCGGCCTGCTCTACGGCAGCCAGTCCACCTTGATGGTCGGCGCGGCGGCGGCAGCGATCACCATCACCATCGGAATCCTGTTCGGCGCGCTGGCGGGCTTCTACCGCGGCTGGGTCGAAGAGGTGCTGATGCGCATCACGGAATTCTTCCAGGTGCTGCCGCCCCTGTTGCTCGCCATGGTCGTCGTGCTGCTTTTCTCGCCCTCTATCTACTCGATTTCCATCGCCATCGGCGTGGTCTCCTGGACCAGCACGGCGCGTCTGGTGCGGGCGGAGTTCCTGCGCCTGCGGGAACTGGATTTCGTCAAGGCCGAGCGCGCCATCGGCGCCCGCAACGCGCGCATCATCTGGACGATCATCCTGCCCAACGCCGCCCCGCCGCTGATCGTCTCGGCGGCGCTCTCGGTGGGTGTCGCCATCCTGTTCGAGGCCGGACTCGCCTTCCTGCAGCTCTCCGATCCGAACGTGATGAGCTGGGGCTACCTGATCAGCGTCAACCGCCCGCAGATCCTTGAGGCCTGGTGGCCGGTCACCTTCCCGGGCCTCGCCATCTTCATCACCGTGCTATCGGTCAGCCTGATCGGCGACGGCCTGAACGACGCCTTCAACCCGAAGCTGAGGGAACGATGAGCGCGCTGCTCGAGGTTCGGGGACTGTCGGTCGAGTTCGACCTCAAGGACGGCACGGTCTCCCGGGTCATCGACGGCCTGAATTTCGAACTGGCGGCCGGCCGGACGCTGGGCATCGTCGGCGAATCCGGTTGCGGCAAGAGCATGACGGCGCTCGCCATCATGCGGCTGGTGCCGATGCCGCCGGGCCGGATCGCCGAGGGCGCCATCCGGCTGGCCGGCGAGAACCTGCTCGACGCGACCGAGGCGCGGATGCGCGACGTGCGCGGCAACGACGTCTCTATGATATTCCAGGAGCCGATGACCTCGCTGAACCCGGTCTACACGATCGGCGACCAGATCGGCGAAACCGTCCGCCTGCATCAGGGCCTGAACCGGAAGGACGCCCACAACCGCGCCATCGAGATGTTGCGCGCGGTCAGCATCCCGGCGCCGGAAAAACGGGTTGACGAATATCCGCACCAGCTTTCCGGCGGCATGCGCCAGCGCGTGATGATCGCCATGGCATTGGCCTGCCAGCCCCAGGTGCTGATCGCCGACGAGCCGACGACGGCGCTCGACGTGACCGTGCAGGCGCAGATTTTCGACCTGCTAAAGGAGCTTCAGCAGCAGACCGAGGCGGCGGTCATCCTGATTACCCACGATATGGGCGCGATCGCGGAAATGGCCCAGCGGGTTGTCGTCATGTATGCCGGCCGCAAGGTCGAGGAGGCCCCGGTCGATGAGATGCTGACCAATCCGAAGCATCCCTACACGCGCGGCCTGATCGCCTGCGTGCCGCATCTGGAAGCCGATCCGGGGCTGGAGCGCCAGCCTCTGATGGAGATACCCGGTGTCGTGCCGTCGGTCGCCGAACTGGGCCGCGGCGGCTGCCCCTTCGCGCCGCGCTGCGCCGAGGCGATGGACCGCTGCCGGCAGGAAATGCCGCGGGAAACCAGTGTCGGCGCGGACCACACCGCTGCCTGCTGGCTCTATCTCGACGGAGAGGCGGCATGACGGCACAAGCTGCGCCAGCGCCCGACAAGTTGTTGGAAGTCCGCGACCTGAAGGTCCACTTTAACCTGCCGCGCCGCAAGCCTTTCGCGCCGGCGCCCAAGGTCCATGCGGTGGACGGCGTGACCTTCGATACCGCGCGCGGCGCAACCCTGGGGCTGGTCGGCGAATCCGGCTCGGGCAAGACGACGACCGCGCTTGCCGTGATGCGCCTCGCGCCGGTGACCGAGGGCAGCATCGCGCTCAACGGCGAGGAGATCGTCCCGTTGACCGGCGAAGCCCTGCGTCGCCAGCGCCGCCACATGCAAATCATCTTCCAGGACCCGTATTCGTCGCTCAACCCGCGCCTGCGCGCAGGCGAGATCGTCCGGGCGCCGCTCGACCAACTCGATGTCGGCGACCGGGACAGCCGCGACGACCGGGTCGCCGAGCTGTTCCGCTTGGTCGGCCTGCGCCCGGAGCAACAGGCCCTGTTCCCGCACCAGTTCTCCGGCGGCCAGCGCCAGCGCATCGGCGTGGCGCGGGCGCTGGCGACCCAGCCGGACCTGATCGTCTGCGACGAGCCGGTCTCGGCCCTCGACGTGGCGATCCAGGCGCAGATCCTGAACCTGCTGCGCCGGCTGCAGGAAGAGTTCGGCCTGACCTACCTGTTTATCAGCCACGACCTCGGTGTCGTTCAGCATATGTGCGACGACATCGCGGTGATGTATCTCGGCCAGGTTGTCGAGCATGCCGACAGGCTGTCGCTGTTCCGCGAGCCGCTGCATCCCTACACCAACGCGCTGCTGTCGGCGGTGCCCTCCGCCGATCCTGTCCTGCGCGACCGGGCGAGCCGCATCCGCTTGGTCGGCGATCCGCCGAGCCCGATCGATCCGCCGCCCGGCTGCCGTTTCGCCTCGCGCTGCCCGTTCGCCGAGGATCGCTGCCGCGCCGAGGAGCCGGCCCTGCGCACCATCCGCGACGGCCACCGCGTGCGCTGCCACCTGGTGAGCGAAGACGGTGTGCCGCCGCACCGGGCCCCGCTGTCGTCCTAGCGCCGCCAATCCGGCGCCTGTGATCGGGCCGGCCCCGAAGCGAGACCGCATGAGCCGAACCGCCGTTGGTCCCGCCCCACGACCCGACCCGCGACCCGACCTGCCACCGGGCGAATTCATTCCCCTCGTCGGCCTCCTGATGGCACTGGCCGCGCTGGCCATCGATGCGGTCCTGCCGGCGCTGCCTGCCATAGGCGACGATCTCGCGGTGCCGCGTCCGAACGACCTTCAGTATGTCATCACGGCGCTCTTTCTGGGCCTCGGCATCGGCCAGATCCTGTTCGGCCCCCTGTCGGACAGCATCGGGCGCAAGCCCGCGATCTACGCCGGCCTCATCCTGTTCATGATCGGTAGTCTCGCGAGCTTGTTCGCCGGTGGCTTCGAAGCGATGATCGCCGGCCGCATTCTGCAGGGCGTCGGTATCGCAGGGCCGCACACCGTGATTATCGCGGTGGTGCGCGATCGCTATGAAGGCCGCCGGATGGCCCGCCTGATGTCGTTCGCGATGGCCGTGTTCATTCTCGTTCCCACCGTTGCGCCTGCGCTCGGACAGGGCATCCAGTGGCTCGGCGGCTGGCGCGCGATTTTCGCTACCTTTCTCGCCATCGCCGCGATCGCCTTTGCCTGGTTCGGGCTGCGGCAGCCGGAAACCCTGCCCACGGAGCGTCGGCGCCCTTTCACGCCAGCGGTCATCGGCGGCGCCGTCCGGGAAGTGGTGAGGACACGGGCAGCGCTCGGCTTCATCCTTGCCACCGGCTGCATCTACGCGCCTTTCGTCGCTTATCTGAGCTCGGCCCAGCAGATCTTCCAGCAGGCCTACGACACCGGCGCCCTGTTCCCGGCCTATTTCGCGGTCCTGGCGCTGGCGATCGGCGGCGCATCGCTCATGAACGGCCGTCTCGTCGTGAAATACGGGATGCGCCGGATCGCGGGAATCGCTGCGGTGTTTTTAACGCTGGTCTCGGTCGGGGCGGGCCCGGTCGCCTATGTCTACGGGGGGCTGCCGCCACTGTGGCTGTTCATGATCTACCTGATCCTCGTCTTCATGGGTGTCGGGCTGATCTTCGGCAACCTCTATTCCCTTGCCATGGAGCCGCTCGGCCACATCGCCGGCGTCGGCGCGGCCGTGGTCGCTGCGACCGCAACGGTCATGTCGGTACCGCTCGGTTCGATCGTGGGCCAAAGTTTCGACGGCACCATGTATGCCTTGATCGCCGGCTTCGCGGTCTTCGGCGCCTGCACCGTCGCGGCGATGCGATGGGCCGACGGGGGCCGCGACGCGGGATCGACCGCCTGATCCGGCCCGGTGCCTATTGTCCGGCCGCCGTTCTCCGTTCTGGCGCAGCGCAGGCGGCGAGGCCGGCGAGCAGGGCGGCGAGCACCGCCCAGCCCTGCCAGGCGCCCATCGTGAAGAGCGTGAGCGCGGAGAGGGCAAGCCACAGCCCGGGAACGGCGGCGAGCAAGGCCGTCCACCGGGTGCGCGGCGCGAGCGCAATCAGCGCGAGTGTGGCTACGGTGGTCGGGTCGGGCGCGAGAGCGATAATCTCGGCCTCCTGCCAGGGCCGTCCGTCGAGCGGGGCGAGGAGCGGCCAGGCCAGAAGCGCCACCGCGAACAAGCCGGTACCGGCCCCGGCCCGTTTCCCGCGCCCGGCGAAATCGAGCCGTCCGGAGAGGCCGAGCGCCGCCAGCAACGCGCCCTCGGCGTAGAAGCCCCAGGCGAGCATCGGGGCGGCCCAGTTTATCGCGCCGTAGCGCAGCGCCACGAACTGCCAGCCAGCCCAAAGCCACGCGGCGGCCAAAGCGAGGACGAGTGCTGGCCTGAGCACTGGGTTGATTGAACGCCCCGCCGGTATCCAGCCCCGCAACAGGCCGAACAGCAGCGCCGCGCCCGCCGCAAGCAGCAGGATCTGGGCCGGCCAGACCGCCGCGTTTTCCAGCGCAAACAGCCGCCAGTAGACCCGCGGCGAGAATAGCAGGAAATCCTCCGGCGCCCAGGATCCCGGCATGTAGCGCCCCTACGGCCGCCCTGCCTTGCCCGCGCCGGCCTGCCCGGACGGCGCGGCCGCCGGCGTTCTACAGGTCGCGCACATGGGCCGCCATGCGCCAGCGCATGGCCGCATCCGGCATCGGGCCGAGGGCGGCGGACTTGTTCTCGCGCAGATGGTCGACCCGGCCGGTGGCGGGAATGGCGGTCGTGACCGCCGGGTGCGAGACGATGAATTTTAGCAGGAACTGCGGCCAGGTGGTGACGGCGATCTCCCGCGCCCAGCCGGGCAACGGCCGGCCCGCCAGCCGGTCCGGCAGCCGGCCGCGCTGGAACGGGCGGTTGGCGATGACCGCGATCCCGCGCTCCCGGGCGAGAGGCAGCAGGCGGCGTTCCACATCCCGATCGACGATGTTGTAGGTCAGCTGGACGAAATCCGGCGGCCGGCGCCGCATGACCGCCTCGAGTTCGCCATGCCGTCGCCCGTGCGAGGTGGTGACGCCGGTATAGCGCAGCCGGCCGGCCGCTTTCATCGCCTCAAGCGTGTCGAGGTTCTTCTCCCAGTCCCACAGATTGTGGACCTGCAGCAGGTCGAAGCGCCCGACGCCCCAGCGTCGTGCGGTTTCCGCGATCTGCGCCGGGCCGTTGGCGGCGGAAGTCCAGACCTTGTCGGCCGAGAACAGGCCCGGCGGCCGGCCCAGCTTCGCCAGCGCGTCGCCGATCACCGCCTGGGAAGAACCGTACATAGGCGAGGAATCGATCATGCCGCCGCCGGCCTCGAAGAAGGCGGCCATGACGGCGCGGCACTCGGCGCGCAATACCGGATCGTCGCCCACATTGAAGGTGATCCAGCTGCCGAGCCCAATTGCGGCAACCGGCTCCCCGGTCGTCGGAATGCGCTTCGCGAGAGGCTTCGCCACCGGGTTTCCGAGCGCCGGCGCAGCCAGCGCCACTCCCGCTCCGGCCAGCGCCGCCCGGCGTGTCACGCGCATGAGGATCCCTTTCTGTTTCGTTCCGGCGTCTGGCAGGAGCGCCGCTCCGATGGAGCGGTTCGCCTGTCGATTCCGGTATCGAACGGCCTGCGAGTCAAGAGCCCGGCAGTCAGCAGCCGGGCGGCGTGCCGCTACCGGCACAGCGCGGCGGCGATGCCGGGCAGGATCCCGCACAGGCGCAGCGCGATGAACGGGGCGCCCTGCTGGTCGGCGAAGGCTCCATAGGTCAGCGGGCCGACGATCCGCAGATGTGGGTCCGGCCGCCCATCGCTGCCGATTGCACGGCATTCGCCGTCGACGTCAAAGCCGATCCCGGTCGGATGCGGCATCGCATGGCCGTGCGCAACCAGCGACGCGACGAACGGGTTGCCCGACCGGTCGGGCCTCAGGTCGGGCCCGGTGCAGTTCACGACGGCGTCGAACCGTTCGCGGCGGCACTCGCCGCTGCCCCGGCGCCGCAGTGCAACGGAGAGGGCGCTGCCATCCATCTCGGCCGAGTCGCAGCGGGCGGTTTCGAAGGAAAGCTGCCCGGCGGCTTCGGCCCCGGCAATGCGCGCTTCGATTTGCGGCGGCAACTGGAAGCGATGGGCATCGTACCAGATCCGTAGGTGGCGCAGGAACCGGCTCTTTTCCGCCAGCGGCAACGCCGGCCAGACTTCCCAGACCGAGTCGCGCAGGTCGCCGAACGGTCCGAACCAGTCGCCGCCGGCAGCTTCAGCCTGGCGTACTGTGGATCGCACGGTGCGCAACAGGCTGCGCACGCCTGCGTGCCGGCCGTGCGCCGCGGTGAACAGGGACACGGGACGGACGACGCGCTCGGCGATGCCGGGCGGCGGGCCGAACGCCGTTTCCGGCTTTTGCCGAGGGCGCAGGCCGCGGCGTGCGACCGCAGCAATCGGCCCGGTGTGCCCGTTACGCAACAGCACGGCGATCGCATCCGACGCGGTTTGCGACATGCCGAGCACCAGAACCCCGGCGTCTGTGGGAATCTCCCGGATGCGGTCCGCGTCCCACGGATCGACGACGAAATCCGGATGGCCGGCGACGGCGCCGTCGAAGGGCGGCGGCACCCGCGGGCGCTCGTAGCCGGCGGCAAGGACCGTCAGCCGCGCAGACAGCGTCGGCCCTCCGTCGAGGGTCAGCCAGTAGCCCTCGGCCGCCCGGCGGGCGGCGGTGGCGCGGGACCGGATATGCCGGATCGTCGAGCCGGACGTGTTATCGGCGATGTGGGCGCGCAACTGTTCCTCGACATAGCGCCCGAATTCGCCGCGCCGCGGATAGAGATTGCCGTCCGGACCCAGGGCCTCCGGATCGCGTGCCGGTCCCCCCCGTTCGGCATACCAGCGTTGCAGGTGGTCCGGTGCGTCCGGATAGACGAAATGGATCGCAAGCGGCGCGTTGAGCCGGTGGTCCGGGTCTCCGGTGTCGTAGGCGACGCCGCGGCCGGGTTGTTCGCGCGGCTCGACGATGGCGATATCGAGCGGCCGTCCGGCCAGGCGCGACAGGTGAATGGCGAAGACGGCGCCGGTAAAACCGCCGCCAATGATCGCGACATCGACCGCCGTCACAGCTGCCCCCGGAAGCCGCCCAGAAGCGCCTGCGCCTCACATGCGCTTGGCGACCTCCTCCAGCATAACTTCCGTCGCGCCGCCGCCGATCGCGGCGACCCGGGCGTCGCGGCTCATGCGCTCGATCGGACTTTCGCGCATGTAGCCCATGCCGCCGTGCAGCTGGACGCAATCGTACATCACCCGGTTGATCAGTTCGCCGCCCAGCGCCTTGATCATGGAGACCTCCTTCACGCAGTCCCGGCACTGGGAGACCAGCCAGGCGCAGTGGTAGGTCAGATGGCGGAAGGCCTCGGCCTGGGTCGCCAGCGTCGCCAGCTTGTGGCGCACGACCTGTTTGTCCCACAGCGTGCCGCCGAACGCCTTGCGGTCCTTGACATATTGCGTCGTGATTTCCAGCGCGCTCTGGATCGATCCGGCGTTCATCGCCCCGGCGACCAGCCGCTCGTTCTGGAAATTCTCCATCACGGCGTAGAAGCCCTTGTTTTCCTCGCCGAGGATATTCTCGTAGGGAATTTCGCAGTCCTCGAAGACCAGTTCGGCGGTGTCCGAGCAGCGCCAGCCGTGCTTGTCGAGCTTCTTGGCGACCTTGAAGCCGGGCGCACCCTTCTCCACGATGAACATCGAAATGCCGCGCGAGCCCTTGGCCTGCGGATCGGTGCGCGCGGCGACGAAATAGACGTCCGCCAGGACGCCGTTGGTGATGAACACCTTGGCGCCGTTGAGCACCCAGCGGTCGTTGCCCTTGCGATGGGGTGGACGCCTCCCCCCGACGGCATCGCGATGTGCCAAGGTGGTTTTGCATTCAACCCCCTGAAGGAGGAGGCATCCATGTACGAGGCTAGCATGATCGGAATCGACCTGGCGAA